>Ga0209976_10001551_pt1 | contig 13505 bp, 15 predicted proteins | sample SumtaG_FD_182806 | JGI IMG/M metagenome (GOLD analysis project Ga0209976, IMG submission 182806) | Deep subsurface microbial communities from Indian Ocean to uncover new lineages of life (NeLLi) - Sumatra_00157 metaG (SPAdes) (version 2) | ecosystem: Environmental > Aquatic > Marine > Oceanic >...
ACGGGCGCTGCCGCGAGAATTTTGCTGTTGCTATATCGAGTCCACCTGATCCTGATTCTAGAACAAGTTGAGTAGCTCCTGTATTATTACCAATTGTCAAAATTCTCGCGGCAGCGCCCGTACCCACATTTATTCCGAAAGCGTCTGCGTCATTACCAATGCTGATAATTCCAGCGGAAGAGTTCAATTCGAGTACACCGTCAGAATCCAAAAGCAACGTGTCATCTGAATTGATTGTGATATCGCCAGCACCTGTAGATGCTAACTGGATACCCGCAGTCCCCGCATTTATTACAACTTGCGTTGCTGCGGTCACATTCCCGATCGTTAAAATTCTCGCGGCAGCCCCAGTTCCTAGATTAATTGCGCCTCCAGCTGCATCTGCTCCTAGATTAAGAGCTACTGCCCCAGTGACAATGGTTGCACTGGCATTGAGAGAAGCTAACCCACTAGATGAGATAGTAGTAAAGGCTCCTGCTGCGGGTGTCGTACCTCCTATAGCGGGTGGTGTTTCAAGGAGATCAACCACTTTAGCTGGTGTCATCGCGGTGTTGTCGTCTGTCCCTGTCTGCGCTTCTGCTGTAGTGGAGAGCTGCCCAATCCCTGAAACTGTCTCTGACCATGCGGGCGCACCTGCTATTGCTATATTATCTACATATGTCTGTGTGGCTACTGGTGTACTGTTATCTGTGATAAAGACTACCCCTTCGATCAAGGTAGTAGCAGAAGGCACTAGACCGCCTACCGCACTCGCTAGGGTTGCTGGGCTTATGTAAAGCTCATCTACTGTTCCCGCTGCTGCTTCTGCTGCTGTGGCAGCTCGTGTGGAGCCTGTAAATGATTGATTTGCTTGTCTTCCCATATAGGAAGTCGGGCGTTTATATTTTGGCATGATTTTAGACCTGGTAAATGTTTTTACTTTTCTGTCAAATTAAAATTTTAAGTAGTAGAAAAAAAGAGAAAAATGGTATTGGCTTAAAGTATCAACATAGGTATGTCGTTGGACAGAGACAGAGACAGATATAAATTTATTAGAACAACAATCTATCTACCTAGGTATTTGCACGAATCAGCTAAGATAATGGCCGTCTTAATCAGAAGTAGCATGTCTCATTTGATACGGGTGGCCTTGGCTGAAAAGATCAAGAAGCTTAAGGAAAAGAAAAAGTGAATAAGCAATTAACAACCATTGGCGAGTTACCTTTGAGTGCGAGAGAAGCATATTGGAAAGGAATACGCCAAATAGTCAAACCATCTAAAGGAGAAAAAATGAGCATCATTAAAGACATTGAAACTTGTCATAAAGTTTTTGTTCAAAATCCTACACGGGATAATATCATAGAATGGGTAAATGGAATAACAAAATACATCCTGAACAAAGAAGATAAAACTAAAGACAGTTTACTTGTCTATCCTGACGGACTAGAAGATATCAAAGATGACGAGTGGGTTTCAACCTCTGAGTTTTCCTATAGATATCCACGATTTTGCTATCCTGGGTCTCTCTCTACATATTTACGAAAAGATGAAAATTTCTTAGATTGGTGTGGAAAATTGCATAACGGGAAGTTCTATGTACAACACCACAAAGCTATCCAGTATCTCTCTATATATGGGAAATGCCGATTCCGTAGCAGAGCAAGGAAAATCTTAGATAACTCAAACCTTTGATTGCAGTAAATCCTAAGTCTCTGTATGTTATTGGTCTAGAATATTTGGAGGAATCATGGGTGCATTTATCTTATTCAGTATCATTTTTATTGTTTCTTACTTTTGGCTTGGACTGATTGGAGGAAGTATATTAACACTTATCGCAGCGATTTCTTGTTGGCGGTTTTGTGCAAATGAGAGAAAACGCTCTCGCTCTAGAAATTAACGGTTTTCTTCATCCAGAGTAGTTCTAACAGCGGGTTTTATACTTTTATCCACTTGTTTAGCTCGTGCTGCAAGACGTTGGCCTATTTGAATCAAAGATTCTTGAGATCCCGATTTAGATTCAATCATTGCTTCTTCCATAAGTTTTAGAAATTCTGGATCAGCCATAAGTTTTGCTACTTGTCTAGTTCCAAGTAATATACCTCCAGATCTTACAATTGGCCAAGGATTACCAGCGAATACATTAGCAAAATCACCTACAACTTTAGCGATAAATGCCATATCTCCTACTGCTCTACCTGACTGTGAAGCATTGAAAAACTTTTCAGCCGTTTCAGCTAATCTTCCAGATGCTTTCTGTAATCTTTCGAGCTGTTTTAATCCCTGATCTCCTAATAAAGCCCGAGCTACATCTCTATTTTGTTGTTTTTGAAGCAATTTGGAGAAAGAACCAAAATTAGCTTGCCCTGTAGTGCTATTGACAAGATTATCGCCTATCATTTCTTCAAGTTTGAAACGAGATAATTCACTAAACAGTTTTCTTCCTTCTGGTGTGTTGTTTAAAGCCTTTTTAATTGTTCTTATCCCATTGGGAGTGTTCATTCTGGCAAAAATCTTAGAAGGATCTTGACCGCGCAAAACTTCAGAGATTTCTTTTCCTCGAAATAATTTTGCATGTTCTGAAAAGTTCTTGTTGGCAGCTTTCCAGTCTTTGCCAAACTGAGGATTTTCTTTACCATAGACTTCTAGATCTCGATCTATGGCTTTTGTTACTTTTTTAAGTAATTGTTTGCTTCCGCCCTGAACTTCATAATTTATGGAATCCCCAAGAGCTATTTTGTTATTAATTAATTCATCAACACCTGCTGATCTTATATCACCAGCTTCAGTCAAAACATCTTGTTTGATTTCGTTTAATATTTTTAAAACTGTCTGTTGTTCACTGGATTTGAAACGACCTGGTTCTAATTCTCCTAATATCTCTTTAATTGTTTCGCCTGTATTTCCCGTAAATATCTGCGTATCACCACCACTTTCTTTAGCTCTACTGAAAATTTCCCGAGATTTGGATAAATCTAGGTCACGCGCTACTTTTACTCCTTGTTGCAGAGATTGTCCTGCTTCAAATCTGCTGCTATGAGTTAATTCACCGAGTTCACTAGCAATTTTCCCATATTCTGACACAATATTTTGGGTTATGGATTTACGAAGATTTTCAAGCGGTGTTCGTGTTAATCCTGATTGAGATAATGTAGATTGTACCCATTTTATTAGGTTATTGCCTGTGATAGTTCCAAAGTCAGCTTGAATTCCAGCTTCTCTAAATTCATCTACTAAGTTTTTTTGAATTTCCTTTTTAGATTCTGATGTAAATTTAGCTACCGTTCGCGTAAGTCCCTTTTTGCCTGTTTTTAGAAGATCAGTCTTAGGAATACGCGTTAGTGTTTTAAAACCTTTCACACCTTTTCCAATTAATCCTGCTGCTACATCTCCCATGACAGCAGCTATAAGAGTGCCTACTGGGCCTAACTCTGCTTCAGCAGCAAATTGTAAGGCAGAAGCTGCTCCTACACCTCTAGCAGCTTCTTTAGGTGTAGGCAAGAGAGCTTTTCCAACTTCTTTAAGATTCTTGAGATCAAAAGGATTTTGCATCAATTCTCTGGCTTTGGCAGGATTCTTAATGAACCCTATCCATCTAGCAGCCATTTCATCAACCCCTTGTGGACTCAGATCAACTCCAAATTGCTCTGCACCTTTTTCAATCAAAGAACCTACATCAAAAGCAGGAATTTTTCCTTTAGTGAACTCTTTAGTCTTATCAGGATTCTTAATTAGATCAGTTAATCTATCGAGTCTAGTTTGGTCTTCTTCTGAGAAATCACCAGTCGTCTTTTTCTCTATCAATTCCGTTGCATCCTCTAAAAGACTTTCTCGAAATAATTGAGGAGTACCTTTTTCGGCTAAAGTCTTAGTTAAGGTAGCTCCTATATCAAAAGGGAAAGTTACTGTTTGGATAGCTCCTAAACCAAGTTGAGAACCAAGACGAGATGCTTTATCAATTCCTCTTTGAACAATATTTGGTTGCTGTTTTTCTTGTTGCACAGGTGTTTGTTCAACAACTCCTTCTTCAACTTCTGCACCTCTTGGTGTAACTTGTTCTCCTACAAAGAATCTTTCTATATCGTCATCACTAATCCCTTCATTTCGGGCTTGCGAGAGTTTGGGTGAAAATTTAGGCGACTTCTCCATGAAATCAAAAATTTGCTCTCGGGTAAATCCCTCATCAAGTGCTTGATTAAATGGATTGCTCATGCGAATATTTCTCCTAATCTTGCTGTTGCGTCAACTGTTGTTCCTCCAGGAGTAACTTGCTCTGTCGCTTGTACTTCTACTCCAGTACCCAATCCTTTCAATGTGTCTGTTATAAGTCTCTCCATACCCTTCAAACTACCTCTGATTTGTTCCTGTGTTGCATTAGGATCAAAAAGTTTATCAGCTAATACTTGAAATTCATGTCTGTTTCTTACTGTAATAGTAGATGCAAATGAAATCAGAGATTTCCCAAGTTGTCTAAATTCAGCTCTATCTTCTCTACCTTCGGCACTAAAAGTACTACCTAGTTTTCTTCCAGTTCCTCCAATTCCAACTTTTGGGCCTAAATTTCCAACTCCCAAAAGTTGTTTTTGTCTATTAACAACATCTAAAGCACTTTCAAATTTTCTTTTCTCTCCTAAATCTTTAAATTGTTGTTTAGCTTGTTCTCTAGCTGTAGCTTTCTCAAGAGATGTTTCTGGTGCCTGTTTTCCTTGATTTCTAAGAAGAGCTACTAATGCACTGTCAGGTAAATCCGCTGCCGATGCTGGTAAATCTGCATCTATTACAGCCTGTCGTCTTTTATCCTTCTGTCTCTGACTTACCTGATTCTGCAAAACTCCAAGAGCTGCCTTCTGTCTTCCAGGTGAAACTCTCTGTACTATCTGTGCCATAGCATTGTTGATTTCTTCATCTGTACCATCTGCTGTTACATTGGCTAGAATCTTATCTAGAGCTGATATATCCCCCTGTCTCTCTACAGACTGTCCAAGATTGTTAGAGATCTGCTTGGCTACTTCAAATGGGCCTGGTGATGCTGTCATAATCTACTCCCCGCGAATCCTGCTCTTGAATCTGAAGTTCCTGTGGCTCCCGTCGCTGCCTTTCTTGAATCTCTGATTTCATCGAAAATTCTATCTATGCTCTTTTGACCACCTTGCCCACTGAAGAATCCTCCTACTGCTTGACCAAAGGCTTCTCCTCCTGTCAATTGTTGGGGGGCACCTGCACCTTGACCTAGAATTTGACTTAAGATTTGCGCTATACGATTCTGACCACCCTGTTGGAATTGTAAGAATTGTTGATTCAAGTTCTGGTCTAAATCTACACCTGCTCGCGTGAGAGTATCATCGAGACCAGTTCCACGTTGCTGGCCTCCTGAGATGAAACTCTGCTGAATCTGAGGCGATATCTGTTCTTTAAAGATCTGTTTCGCAGGATCTACAAAGGATTTTTGAAACGCTGCCTCATCGGTCTGAAAGAGTTCTGAAAATGGCCCCTCTCCTGTTAAAGATGCAAGCAACTGATCTATCAGTTGCCTCTGTTGGCCCTGGATTCCAGTTTCTTTAGCTCCCCTACTAGCTAATGATCCTCCTCCTATAGACCCTGCTGCACTAATCAGTGCCGCTATTATTGCTGGTGAAAATGACATTTGTTCCTCCTTTTATATCTCCGTCCATGTCACGGCACTTGTCGATTGGTGTTCCGTTAACATTTCTATTTTTGTTATTGCGCCAGATGAATTTACATTTATTGAACCCAAAGGCAAGTTTGTATCTCCTGCTTGACCATCAACATCACGTACAAAAAAATCTGGTTTCTTGTTAATTGCCACAGCAAGGTCTTTGTATATATCTTCCAGTATCACAAGAAGTCTATCCAGGGTGATATCAGATTTATCTCCAACATTATAATACTCAGGTATTTTCGCCATGTTATCCTGCCGTTAGGCCTCCCTTTGACATATGTATTCTAATAGCAGAAATCACTGTCTGATCGGATACACTCTCTCTCCTTAAAAGAAAATTGAGAAATTCTGCTTCTTGGTTTACTACAACTGTGATCCACTGTCTGTCTTTAGTGGTGGTAGTGCTAGGTGTGAGTTCAACTGTCTTAAATAAAGTAGATTCTCCATCCATGAAAATATCTACAAACAAACCACCCGCCTGAGTATTAAGTAAAAACTCTAGGTGAGATATATAACATTTCCTCCCCTCAGATCTATAAGGATTGAAAGGAATCAATTTAGCTCTAAAATCTATAAACTTAGAGATAGTGCCACCCTGAGTATAGGCTGTAAATTCAGTTGAATCTATATTAAGAGTAACGGTTGTTATGGTCGCTGACCTTACGACTTGTTTTCCGTTGATCTCAGTCATTCCTTCAACGTCAGCGATAAATACTTCGTCACCAGCCATAAAAGCCGATGCGTCGACTGTGAGTACCGCAGATGAGGCTTTTGTGATAGCCGATATATTCTCAAAATAATCATCAAAGTCTTGGTTGATATTATATACAAATCCGAGATCGTCACCTGCTAGTGTCTTTTGTGTATCATCAAGAATACCTACCTTTCTCCATACTTCTTCTGTAGTATCCCATGTCGCCCAAGAGGGATGATCTGCTGTAGCTTCTATATCTTGCCATGCAAGATTTTGCCCTTGTTCTGTCTGACCAAAAACACTGAAACGCTGATCATTTATAGACCACGTTTTCTCTTCATAGTTATAGACTAATACCCTATCTTGAGTTGTTGCTGTATCAGGTGAACTATTATCAAGATATGACCAGAAAAATTGAGCTTGGAATCTATCAAAACCTCCATATATCAAATCGAAATCTTTTTGACCGAGTTCGTCCGTAGTAAAATGAGGTATGAGATCATCAAATCTAAGAGATTGTCTACCATCTGTCGTAATCAATCCTGTTCTTCCAACGGATTTAACCTCAAAATTCCAATTCACAGGAGAAAATCCCGCATCTGTTCCTAATACCGACGGAATTTTCCTCACAAAGTAAGGATTGAAACCATCACGAGTTTTTTCAAGTACCCAACTAGATCTTTCAAAATTCATGATGATGTTATCACCAAAAATTAAAGTTCCTTGCAGTTGCTCAATTGTATCTGCTGCTAAAATCCCTGATCCTGGTGTGTTAAATTTATCACCGTCCCCATCAGTATTTTTTATACCTGAGTAGAGTACAGATTGGTGTTCTGTTTTCGTATTTATCACAGGAGCAAAGAAATTTAATCTTTCTCCAAAATAAACTACATGTTTAGCCCGAGTTAATGGCCCTCCTGCGGGTGCTTGATATTCTGCATTATCTGCAACAGTCGTAAAACTCTTAACATCAGTGCCATCATAGAAATAAATATCTGACATACCACTACTGCAAAAAACAAAACGTTGAGTACCATCTTTGGTTAGATAAGTAGTACCAGAAACATAATCTGTATTATTACCTATATTAAAACCATTAACGGGAGCTGCTCCACTATTAACAATCTGTAGAAAAGTATTTGAACCAGATTGATATGAGTAAAGAAATTGTCTAGAACATACTAATAACTCAACTTCACCATCAGGAACGACATTTTCAAAGATTCCCATTACTCTTGTTTCATCTGCCTTTAAACCAGAAAGACGAGAACCAAAACGAGAAAATCCTAGACGTGATTTAATTTCTTGACGAAAGATAACACCATTTCGCAAAACATCAAAGGCATCAGAAGGAGCAAGAAAATTCACTCCTGAATCATCTATTCCTGACTTAAACCCTGATATTTCAAAAATATCCATCTGCTTAGATATCCCAATAGGTTATACGATATTGATAAGTAGAAGGACTAAGACCATTCTCGATTCTTGCTCTAAAATTCAAACCTTGTCCACCAGCATTATCAAATTTAACTCTTATAGTAATCGTTGACACCCCGCTTCTTACACTTGCATTAGACCATGCTCGTACAACTCCATTATTGGCGAAAAAATGTCCTACCTGTTGATTGTTTAAATCAGTATCTACCCACATATAAATTTGACCATAAGTATCATCTGGAACCGCTACTACAACAGTTTGAGTAGCATTATTTAATGCTATTGAACCTGTAAGAAAAGCTGGAATGAATTGATAAATATTAACATCATTAATATAAAAACCTGTTGCTACACCATCAGTATTGTCTTTTACATACATACCTCCATTAATACCACCTGCTAAAACAATATCGTCAGGACTACCTCCAGTCTCAGTTTTTATCATCTGCACTTGCCTATGACGACCGTCATTAGCTCCCTCTTGATTCCAGAAATGATCTCTTTTCATGGAAGTATCAATAAAATTGGAGTTTTGTACTCCTGTAGCACCATTTGCCTTCACTGATTGTGTGACATCGGGCCATGCGTCATTCCAGGGCATAATTAAAACCTAGGTTGGGCACGCGAGAGCTTCCTCTGGTTATGCGTGCGTGTTAATAAAAGTTTTCTCTCATGAGCAAAGTCTTTCTCTAGTCTTGCTCTAGACTCATCTTCAAATCTGTAATCTCTAGCATAATTTAGAGCTGCGCCGTAGGCTATGTATCTCATCCAATGATCAAAAGGTAATGCATCCGTAGAATCTGCAAATATAGGAACGATTTTATAACCAAAAAGAACAATGGTATATTGAGTATTAGGGATAGTCCTAAAGGTAAACTCATTACCATAAAAGAGCATCTGAGTAGGGTAACCAGCAATCAAGATATCGACATTGTTAACTCCCCAAATATCGAAGAAAACTGATGGATCTTGATAGATTTCAAGTCTATTCCACGAAACTGAGGAGTCAACGGGAGCCGTCAAAGAGACGAACCCCTCTATAGAGATATTTGAAAACTGCTGTGTAACCCCTAAACTATTAAAGGTATAGACTCCATCGGTTACAGTCTCATCAATGTTGAATTGCAATGTTCCAAATTGCTCAAAGATTTTGATATCATCCGTCATCGTGAGATTGACGAAATCATTTATGTACTGCAAAAGAGTTGGCGTGCTGGAATCTTCATCGTTTTCATTCCTGCGCCCTAATGCTAACCGCATGATCCTTAAGCAATCTGAAACATCCTGTGCCATTGTCTAACCTTGGTAAACCGATCTTAAAGCAAATCTGGGATCCATCGCTGTCTTGCGTGTTTCCTTTGAACCATCTGGGTTCTCATGCCACTCCCATATTGCCGTACCTTTTTGAGAGAGATAGTCGATTATACAGAGAGGAAGATCATAAAGTTTGCCAGGTATCAGTGTTTGTTTGAATTCAATCATCTCATTAGATAAGTATACTGGCAGAGGATTTCTAGGCTGATCCTTGCGGTTAAATGCAACTCTCTGCATAGGGTGCATTGCGACTGGACAAGGTTTAGCTGGATATCTACACACTCTCAGTTTTTTATTGATTCCTCTTCTCTTCTCATTGTATCTCACATAATCAGCGAGACAATTCAAAGGCATGTCATCAAGACCTACCTCTTTAGCTATTTTAGATACTTTATCGTTAGTTTCTTTCACTTCATTTAAAAGTGATTCATCTTTTGCTTTAACTTGCATGTTTAATCTCCACTATAGATATAAGTTGGTTCTACTAAATTACAAAAACCACCCGTTACATATGGGGTGAATCCTGTGCTGTTTATTTTTTCAAAGGTGGTCGCATCTTCCAGCGAGAAACTCGTTGCATTAATCTTTATGATCCTAAATTTCTTGTTGTTAATCTGATCCATTCCCCTGAGTGTTGGTATGCTGCCGTTTATGTCTGTAATTCTTACAAATTGGTTAGTAGAATAGCCGTGAGCTGCTGAAGTCGTTATCACGCATGGTTCAGCGTTTGTCATACCGCTGATATCTGCTCTGAATGCTGCTTGTCCTGCCATCCATCTACCATTAAATTATTCCAGACCCCCATTGCTGAGAGTCTGGAAAATTAATCTAAGTCAAAAGATCCCCTAGATCTGTGACTTGGCCAAACTTATAAACCTCGATGTTGAACACATCTGAATCTGCCCCCATTACATCAGTACCAGCGGTAAGCTGATAGGTGATTGGGTCATAGTCAAATGGTGTTGGGTTATATGGATTAGTATCACTGTAGGGTGAAACTTGAGGGTTGTTCAACTGAAGAACCCTAGTTTCCAAATCCACACGACCACCAGCAACCCAAGCGGTAAAGGCTGTTGAGTTAATGGCTTCATCGGTGATAGGATCTTTCAGAGAGAAAGAAGTAGTGTTAATTACTACAATTCTAAATCTCAGATTATTAAGTTGATCCATCCCACGAGCTGTAGGCATATCAGGGCCAAGATCGGTAATCCTGATAAGTTGGTTTGTCTGTAAACCATGCACGGCTGCCGTAGTGACCACGCAAGGATTTGCTGCGGTCACTCCCGAAATCAAGGATCGGTATGCTGTAGCACCACCACTTGTGTCAGCTACAGTAAAACCGTTAGTTGTTGGGTTTAAGAAGTTAAAAGACGCTCCTGCTGACGAATCAATTACTTGTTGTTGATACGCTTCTGCTGCATCTGTTTGTTCTCTAAACCACACAGAAATAGGTTCCCCACCCGCTGTATTAGTCCATTTGGTTAAGTTGTTAAAAATAACCTTATCTGGCTGAAAACCGAATGCGAAAGTATGGGCTGTTCCTGCTGAAATGAATCGAATTGATTCACTCATGCTTTGCCCTTCAAATAAATCAGTCATATTAGTAAATCTCCCTATGCTTTAGTTGATAGTAATGTAACGATGTGAGAATCGTCTAAAATCACTGCATTAAACCAAGCGGTAAAACCCATGCTTTGAAAACGATTAAGATAATCGTTGAAACCAAGAGGTTTCAGGATCATTTCAGTGGACACCTGGTCGAGTCCCACATACCCGTAGGCATTGGCTCCAACAAATGTATTACTGTAAATTGGCGGATCGTCAGTAGTTACCTGAACAAGTGTTGAGGTAACCCATCTAGCTTCGTCTGTAGAACCAAACTCGGCTTGAAGGACTGACTCTTGACTTCCGTATTGAGAAGTAGGCACAAACGCATCTAAAGCACGGATATCCGCTTTTAGTTTAACGTGTGCTGCAACCCAAAAACTGGCTTCCACAGGCCCAGTTCCAAAACGTGAGGAACCATCAATGGTGGGTGTAGTTTTTTCGGTATCGTTCTCATCCAGATAAGCAATAGCGCGGTTAACATCAGTCTGACTTAACTCAGTGATAGCGTTGCCATTAGCTCCGTTTAAAGAACTAATTTGAGGAACGCTCGAGTTCCACACATCGCGTGTGACCTTGTCCAGCATCGTGTGCATGGTCTGTGACAAGTTATCTGCTGTCTCATTGGCTGTGTCATCTTCTACAACGAGTAAAACCTTACGACCTAGCAAGACAACCTTTCCAAACTCCTGAACCTGTACCGAAATATCAAATTTCTGAATCTGTTCTGGGGCTGGGTCGGCATCTTCAGTTAAGACAACGGGATCGGAGTTCAAGTTTTCCTGTCTCCTCATGACCATTGTATCACTATTTTTTTGTGGGAGTGTAAATGCGCGTCCAAAAAGGTTATGCACATTACGTGGCTTTGAACGCTGTAGTAATGCTCGGTGTGCCCAAGCATCACTCATCGAGCCGTAGCCTGACGTGGTTGTTACTGACATATTTTTGTCTCCTTAAGAGACCTTACCTAGGCTTTCGCTGCGATTTCCTCCAATCGGCAAATTCCGTATCTGACATGCTGTAAAGATCTATTGATTGATTCATCCCCGCCGCTTTCGGCCCCCCTGTCGGTGATCCTGGCGCATCCTTTCTAGGTGCGGGAGGAACCTTCAATGAGGCTTTTTGCTTAGGAGAGAGTGCATTCATTAACATCCACGCTTCTTCATATCTATTAGACTTTGCTTCAATCGCTGGAGCCAAGTTTGGTCTCAGTTTTAAAAATTCCTTTAAATTATCATTTACTTCTAAATACTTTTCTGGGTTCTCTTTAACCCATTGTTTCTCTTCTACTGCTCTCATTACTTGCTTTTCTGTTTTACCTAGATCAGCTTTAGTAACTGCTTCATATAGATCTTCTTCTTCCGCAGGTGGGGCTTGTGGTTGTTCACGCAACTGCTTTTCTTGCAATTCCTGGAACAAGGAAGCTCTTTTCTCTGCTTCCTGCCTTTTCCTACGTTCTTTCTGTAGGGCTGAGAGAGGGACTTTCTCCTCTTCTCGTTGCTCTACTACTTCTTCTTGAGGTTGCTCACCTTCAGTAGATGCAATTTCTTGCTGCTCTACCTCTGGTTGCTGTTCCTCTGCGTGTACAGTTTCGGCTTCTGTATCCATAATTCTCCGAGTGTTAGCGTGAGATAACCCCTCACGATGGCATAGCGCCCTTTGATTGCAGGTAGGCGACACCTTTCTTGTTAAACTCTACTTTTAGTGACTGCCCTTTTTTACGAGGCGACACCATCCATAGGAGTTCACATATTCCTTTTGTGTTGTTGACCCAAAAAACCATCTGGTTACTTACAAAAGGTGGTAGTTTCTTTGTAATTGTGGGAGCGTCAATGCGAAATTCAGTGGGGTCACGTGGATTAAACTTCGCATGAAATACGAGGTAATATGTCCCCTTTCTGTGTTGATTTTCTAAGACTGTCCTGTCAACCCAATCGTCTATTGATTTTTTTAACGACTGTTTCTCGTCGATAAACTTTCGGGGTAGGATTAACCCTGAGACTGGACACTTAGCAAGACACGCTGACTCACTCATCTATTACATTCCGCTCTTGCCACGTAGAGATTCTTTCTCCGCGTGTGCTTTCTGAAGTAGTCTGTTAACCTTTGCCTGATCAGAGTTACTCCCTGGCCCTGCTTTGGACGATACTTGATTAGCCTGAGGCATGGGATTATCAGGAGTGCTATACAGACCCTTTCCCGTGTTCATGCTTGTTCTATTTTTTGGCATTACTTTCCTCCTAAACTTGAGTGTTACCTTGTTGTTCTTGTTGCATCTGCTGGGCTACTGCTTCCAGTTCCTGCGTTGCTTCTGCTTGTTGATTCTCAAAAGATCCGATGGTTTCAGCGTTAATTTCGTTGGCTTTATCCATAATCTTGTTATCAACTACCTCTCTGTCTACAATCTCCTCAGACTCGAGGGTTTTCACGAATTCAGAGACTCTAAGCAGCCTGTCTGTCTCCATGCTGGCTATCTCTGTTATGGTTTTAGCCCTGGCAAGTGCTGCCTGAGCGCGGTTTTCCTCGGATTCGGAAGCCCTTTCTGTACTGAGGGCGATATCAGATATAACCCTGGCTCTTCGCTCTTGAGCCAAGGCCAAGGCTTCTTCAACTTTGGCATTACCTAGTTTTAGGGCTAATTCTTCTTGCTCATCTACTTTTTTCTGCTGCTCTGCTACTTTCTCTTGCTGCCTTTCGATTGCTTCTTGTAGGTCAGTCGCTCCCCCCGCAGATGGCAACATTCGGGCTATCTCATCGGGAGGAACATCAATAATCTGCTCACGTTTAAGATTAACCAGC
>Ga0209976_10001552_pt1 | contig 13504 bp, 10 predicted proteins | sample SumtaG_FD_182806 | JGI IMG/M metagenome (GOLD analysis project Ga0209976, IMG submission 182806) | Deep subsurface microbial communities from Indian Ocean to uncover new lineages of life (NeLLi) - Sumatra_00157 metaG (SPAdes) (version 2) | ecosystem: Environmental > Aquatic > Marine > Oceanic >...
TGAATGAATCTATGAAGAAAGAGGAAACCGAACGTCAGGGCGATATCAAGTACGACATCACCTGGACCACTCTGGGTGAGTATCTCCAGTTCCTGGAAGATAAGGGCGTCTCCCCCAACATTGCTTCTTTCGTAGGCGCCACCGCTGTACGCATCCACGAAATCGGTTACGAGGACCGCCACGCCACGCCGGAAGAGCTGGCCCGGATGAAAGCCCTGGTACACCAGGCCATGGAAGAGGGGGCCGTGGGTCTCAGTTCCGCGCTCCCGTATATACCGGCCAACTTCGCCCCCACCGAGGAACTCATCGCCCTGGCAAAGGTGGCCGCCGGGTATGACGCCATGTACATCTCCCACGTCCGGGACGAGGGGGATCGTATCTTCGAGTCCCTGGACGAATTCTTTGCCACCGTGAGGGCAGCGAACATCCGTGGCGAGATTTACCATCTGAAGTCATCCCAGAAACAGAACTATCACAAGCTGGACGAGGTGATCCGCCGAGTCGAGGCGGCCCAAGCGGAGGGATTGACCATCTCTGCGGACATGTACACCTACAACGCCAGTTCCACTGGCCTGACCTACGTCATGCCGGCCTGGGTGCAGGAAGGGGGCCACGATGCCTTCGTCGAACGCCTCAAGGACCCCGCTATCCGGGAGCGGCTGCCATCTGAAATGGATATGATCCCCTCGGAGGACATCCTGCTGGTCAGCTTCCGGCAGGACAGCCTGCGCTATCTGACCGGCATGACCTTGGCCGAGGTGGCGGCCAGGTGGGGCACTTCCCCGGAGGTAACGGCCATGGACCTGATCATCAAAGACGACAGCCGCATTGGCACCGTTCGCTTCACCATGAGCGAGGAGAACGTGCGCAAGAAAATCGCCCTGTCCTGGGTGAGCTTCTGTTCCGATGCCGGATCGATAGCCCCGGAACTCCCGTTCACCAACTCCAACCCCCACCCCCGCGCTTATGGCTCCTTCGCCCGGCTGCTGGGCAGGTACGTGCGGGAGGAGGGGATCGTCCCCCTGGAGGAAGCCATCCGCCGCTTGACCTCATTTCCCGCCAATAACCTCAAGCTCAAAAAACGGGGCAGCCTCGCTCCCGGCTACTTCGCCGACGTGGTAATCTTCGATCCCGCCACTATCACCGATCATGCCACCTTTGAGCAGCCCCACCAGTACGCCACCGGCGTGATCCACGTCTTCGTCAATGGCGAGCAAGTTCTGGAGGACGGCGAGCACACCGGCGCCACCCCGGGCCGGTTTGTGAAGGGGCCGGGCTGGAAACAGGACGCCAGGTAGCGGCAAGTTTATGTGCTTGTGACCTATATTGCGCACCATATTGTGTTGCATATCGGGTGATATATGTGTATACTTACCGGCAGATAGTTATTAAGGAGGAATAATGCGCTTCGTTTCCGTAAGAGACTTGAGGGGCAAGTCGGCCCAGGTCTGGGGACAGCTGAAGGACGAGAAGGAGCTGGTGATCACATCCAACGGCAAACCCATCGCCATCCTGTCGGCGGTTCAGGAGGACCGGCTGGAGGAGACCCTGGCGGCTATCCGCCGCGCTCGGGCCATGGCCGCAATGGACGCCATGCAGCAGCGCGCTTTAAAGATGGGTCTCGATACCATGACACTGGAAGAGATAAATGCCATAATCGAGGAAGTCCGCAGGGAACGCCCTGAGTGAAAGTCGTTCTGGATACCAATGTCCTTGTATCTGGATTCCTGAATCCTTATGGAGTGCCGGGTGAGATCACACATATGATATTATCTGGGACACTTAATCTCTGCTACGACGCCCGCATTCTATGGGAGTACCGCCGGGTGCTTTTACGACCGGAATTCTCCTTTAATCGTAACAACGTCGATGCTCTGCTCGATGAGGTGGAGTCCTCGGGTTACCTGGTTGTTCCTGTCCCACTTTCCACAGGATTACTGGACAAAAGCGACGAGCCTTTCCTGGAAGTCGCCCTGGCGGGTGGCGCCGAATACCTGGTCACCGGCAACATCAGACACTTCCCTGAAGATCGCCGCCGGGGTATGAAGGTGGTTTCGCCGGGGGAATTCGTGGAGGTATATCGCAAGGGCCTGGATGACCGATAATTGTCCATGGTCCGTTGCTGATCGCTGACTGCCAACTGCCAACTGCCCCTGCTACTGCTACTGCTACTTTTCCCCTCCACTCCATCGTAAAATAGGCCACGCCCATGGCCCGCATTCCCGAAGAGACCATCGCCCGGATTCACGTTATTGAGCGATTCATGGTACCGCAAGCTGAGCGACTTTATAACGGACACTCAGCTGGGAAGGAAGCTCTCCAAAACTGAGGGAAGAAAGCTGCTCAGGTCTTATGCTTTATCTATGGGAGATTAAAAAATGCCTTTACCCCGACACCAATCCTTAGTATTGATTCTTCATTATCAGATTTATCTTCCTCCCCGTCCCATTCTGATACAGACTCACCGGTCCCCATAAAATAACTTACCCCAAGATCAAGAAATACATTCTCCGTTAAACTATGTAAATAACCACCATGGAATTCTAGCCAGTTAGATTTAGTGCTATAATCATCAGTGCCACTTGATGACATCACAAACCCTCCACCACCATAAATATTACTCATATAATAAGTGGCGCCTGCACCGTATAGGTTAAATGAAAATTCATTATCGCCCGAAGACATTTTAGTTAGACTTAATATCCCATCTACGCTCAGGTTGTCTAGAATGAAATAGTTCACTGCTGGCTTGATCATCAGTGAAAATTCACTTAAGGATGAATTCCCTATGGTTGTAACGTTAATCGGGTCATCACCCTCACTTCCCGAAGAGTGGGAACTGTAGCTGAACAATGAGCCCGCTGAGATAGTTCCTTGTCCAAATTGAGCCATTACAAATGAACTCATAATTGCTATTAACAATATTATATTTCGCATTTCTATTCTCCCCGTGATTACTGTTGGCTTATGCCCAGTACCCTCGCGGCACTGTAGTTTATCAATTAACATGGGAGTCTTCGTGGGAAGGCTGCCAGTGGAAAATACGTGGCGTGTTGTAAAGTAGCAAGCTTATAATGGAAAATCTCGAGTAGCTACCCTTTATTGCACAGGTGGGGTTTTTTCTCCTCGAAACGTAGCGGATTATCCCGAAGGGACCCCTATCCCGAAGGGAACTCCTACGGCGTCGGGAAGAGTCCGCTGCTCTACCATTTGAGCTAGTGGCGCCCATCTATCGGCGGGCAAAGTTACCAACTACTATATCTTAAAGCAAAAGGCCCTGTGAGACATCGCGGGGTCTTGCCATGAAGGGTCGTGTTGAGCTCGTCGAAGCATGACCATGTTTTTCTTCCCATCGTCACCCTGAGCGGAGCCTGCCATGAGCACAGCCGAATGGTCGAACGGTGATGTCCTGTCTACTCCCTTGCCTACTGCCCACTGGCTACTGCCAACTGCTACTGCTACTTTTCCCCTCCACTCCATCGTAAAATAGGCCACGCCCATGGCCCGCATTCCCGAAGAGACCATCAACCGGATTCGTGACGCCGCCGATATTCTCGATGTGGTTAGCGGCTACGTGCAGCTCAAACGCCGGGGGCGCAACTGGTTTGGCCTGTGCCCCTTCCACCAGGAGAAAACCCCCAGCTTCAGCGTCAATCCGCAGAAGCAGATATTCCACTGCTTCGGCTGCGGGAAGGGTGGCAACGCCATCACCTTCGTCATGGAGCTGGAGAAGCTGGAGTTCGTGGAGGCTGTCCAGCGCCTGGGGGAGCGCTACGGCATCCCGGTGGAGCTTTCCGGCACCACTGATCCCCGCCGGAAGGCCACCGTGCAGCAGGTCCTGGACCTGTGCGAGCTGGCCGCCGAGAGCTACCAGAAGAACCTTAAGGGCAGCGCCGGGGCCGAAGTGCGGGCTTACCTGGAGCAGCGCGGCATCACCGAACCCACCCAGGCCCTGTTCAAGATCGGCTATGCCCTGCCCGGGTGGGACAATCTGCTCAAGGTCGTAGGAACGAAAAAATATTCCCAAGAGGCCCTGAACCAGTCCGGGCTGTTCGTCGCCGGTGATAAGGGGCCTTATGACCGCTTCCGCAGCCGGATCATGTTTCCCATCTCCAACGTTGTCGGACGGGTGGTGGCCTTCGGCGGGCGGGTGTTCGAGAGTGATGACCCGGCCAAGTACGTCAACTCGCCGGAGACCCCGGTCTATCGCAAGGGCGAAATCCTCTACGGCCTGTCATTAACGCGCAATCATGTCCGGGAAACTGAGACGGCCATCATCGTGGAGGGCTACCTGGACCTGATCCAGCTCTACCAGGCCGGGATCAAGCACATCGTGGCCGTCTCCGGCACCGCTCTCACCGACCGCCACGCCCGCGAGCTGCGTAGGCTCACCGGCAACGTCTTCCTGGCCTATGACGGCGACGCCGCCGGGATTCGGGCCGCTGTCCGGGGCGGCTACACTCTCCTGCGGGGCGGCCTCAGCCCCCGGGTGGTGGCCCTGCCGCCCGACCTGGACCCCGACGACTGGGTGCAGAAGGAAGGGCCCGAGCCGTTCCTTAAGGCTGTGGCAGACGCCGTGCCGCTCCTCGAATTCCACCTGAGCCACTTCCAGGGCGACCTGAAGGAAACTGGCGACATGCGCCGCTTTCTCGATGAGACCCTCCAGGAGCTGGTCCAGGTACCGGACCCCCTGGTGCGGGAACTGCACCTGAAGAAGGTAGCGGACCTCACCGGCATTGACGAGCGGCGGCTCTACGAGGCCCTGCAGTCCGCCAGCTGGCGGACCAGGGTGCGGGTCAGGAGCGGGGAGGACGAAACCCAGCCGGGGAAGGGCCGCGTGATCATCGAGCCTACCCGGAGTAACAAGGCCCAGATGGCCCTCATCAGCCTGGCCTTCCACGAGGACGACCGGCTCCTCAACCTGCTGCTGGATCATGCCAGGGAGGAGCTGTTCACCCACCCCGTCCTGAAAAACATCTGGCAGGTTGTGGTGACGGCCCTCCAGCAGGGGACCATCCCCGAACCCGGTGGCATCATGGACAAATTGTCAGCGGACGAGGAGCGCCAGGTGCTCAGCCAGACCCTCATGTCCGAAGGGCTGCCAACGGATGAGGCTGGGCAGGCCGGAGACATCATGCCTCTGGCTATAGACTGCCTGACGCTGCTGCACCGGGAGGCCCTGCAGCAGCAGATCGATCAACGGCGCCAGGACCTGCGCCGGGCCGAGCAGCAAGCCGGACAGCCACCGCCGGACATCGTGGCGGAGATAGCCGCCCTCCAGCGCCAGCTGGCCAGCCTGGGGGAACAGTTCAAAGAATACGGGGAAGGAAAATGACTGTATCCATTTATCGTTGTCTCTCTATTCACAGCATAGTATTGTGTACTCTAAGCCTCACCTCCCTCCTCACCGCCCAGGTAAACACCGAGGCCCTGCGCCGGGAGGACCTCTCCCCCGGCCTGCATACCACCCTGGGCGCGGACCTGGGCCTCATCGCCGGCAACTCCAACCTGCTGCAACTCAAGTCCAACCTGCGCTTTGACTATCGCAACGGCGGGAACCACTTCTTCCTGGTAACCCAGTATCAGCAGGGCCGCACGGATACGCTGTTCATCAACAAGGGGTTCGCCCACCTGCGGGGCGTTAGGGCCCTGCGGCCGCGCCTGCAAATTGAGGGCTTCCTGCAGCGGGAGTTCAACGAGTTTATCAACCTGGAAGACCGGCAGCTGGCCGGCGGGGGAGTGCGCATCAGGTGGCGCCAACCTCATGACCCATCAGAGAAGCCACCACCGTTGCAGGTCAACACCGGCATCGGCCTGATGTGGGAGCGCGAGCAGATCGACACTACCGGTCAAGCCACTGGCGATCCATATCACGGGGCCGTCGCCAGCCTGGTCCGCTCCACCAACTACCTCGTGGTGCGCTGGCAGCTGGACGACCGCCTGACCCTCTTCTCCACCACCTACTACCAGGTAGACCTGGGCCGCCTCTCCGATTACCGCCTCCTGTGGGAAGGCCGCCTGGGTGTCAACCTGACCAAGCGCCTTTCGCTGACCCTCAACCTGGACCTGCGCTACGACAGCGAGCCGCCCGAGGGGATCGAGCCCTACGACCTGGAAATCACCAATGGGGTTTCCTACCGCCTGTAGGCTTGCCCTGAGTCCGTTAGCCCTCGGGCCGTAGCCCTACGGGTGAGGCCGACGGATCGAAGGGGCCACTCCCTCTCCGTTCAACGGAGAGGGGATAAAGAGCGTGAGTCTAAAAAACCCTCAGCAACCGGTCTGAGAAAGTGAAACTATGTTCAAACGCAGTACTAGTGCGCTTCTACTCCCGTTTCGCGCTCGTGTTTCTCCTCGTTCGACAGACGCCAAATGATTTTCGCTTTATCGGGTTCGTCAGACAGACTCTTAGCTACAGGGAATGGTTGATCCTCATCCTTTGCTCGTTTATTTAGGTCCTTCACATTGCGCATGATAATCTTCCACGCCTGTTTTTCATTCTCCCCGGGGCCAGGGACGAGACCATTTGCCAGCTCCTCTGCGATGCCGCCATTGGAGATGATGATGGGTGGTCTAGCCATTGTCTTTACTCCTCTGTTTAGGGTTTACGTTATCAACACTATTTTTCATAATTGTTTGGTAAAGATAAGATTATCAGTGGACGTAACTCTCGATATTGACAATTAGTTAACAGCATTCTTTATTACCATTACCAGGGCATGTTCCTGAGAAATGTTTATCCACCCAGCTCGTCAAACCGTTGATATGCACTTATAACGTTGCGATTTTCAATTATATTATTTAGAAAAGCATTTCTGTCTTTTTGATCCGTGAACCTCTCAGCACGGCTCATAACCTCGGTATATGCTTTTTGCACGTATATTTTCGCCTTAGCCGTGTCTCCCAGCTCAACGTAGGTCTGAGAAAGATTCCAGTCTACGGTAATCACGTATTCTTCATAGGGAAGAATTTCCGCCAGCATTGTTTCAACCTGACCAGCCTTCCTTGAACCTTCCTCAATGTTTCCGGCCCTTATTTCAGATAAAGCCCACCATGAGAGGGTCCAGACATGATGAGAAAGATCATCGAGGTCTCTCCAGATGTTGCACCCTGAGTTGAAGTATTGAGAAGACTGGGCGTATTCTCCCCTTCGAGCCATCAGCTCCCCCAGCTTCGTCCAGGAAATCCCTTCTAGATAGGTGTCGCCGATGGACTGTGCTATCTCCAGTGCTTCTTGGTAATACTCAAGTGCCTTATCATCCTGTCCAAGCTGAATATGGATTGCTCCAATGTTTATCAGGGAATAGATCTCGCTTCTTTTGTCGCTGATTTCTCTCGCCATTTCAAGGGATTCAGTTAAACGGGCCAACGCCGCGTCATAGTTGCCCATTCTGGCATAAACGATACCGATTCCAATGCCGGAGTATGACTCCTGACTTTTCTCACCGAGCTCGTGGAATATTCTAATTGATTGGCTATAGGAATCCATCGCCCTGTCATAGTCGCCGGTCTCCACATAAGCGCTCCCAAGATTGTGAAGAGTCTCCCCTTCGGCTCGTCGATAGTATGACTCCTGACTTTTATCACCGAGCTCGTAGAATATTCTAAGTGATTTGCTATAGGAATCCATTGCCCCGTCGTAGTCGCCGGTCTCCAGGTAAACACTCCCAAGATCGTAAAGAGTCTCCCCTTCGGCTCGTCGATTTTCAAGTTCCAGGGCAATCTCAAGCGATTCCTTATAATACATCAAAGCTGGTTCAATCTCATCTTTGGAGTAATAAGCGCTTCCCATGTTCCGCAGGATTGATTGCTCGGTCAACTTAGCTCCAAGATTTCGTGCGAGCTCAAGGGATTGTTCATAATATACAAGAGCCTCCTCATAATGCCCACTGGAGAGATGAATATCGCCAATACTGCTGAGTGACATAGCCTCGCTAATCCTATCGCCGATAGCTCTGCTCTCCTCAAGACATTCATGAAATATCTTCATCGCATCGCTGTAATCCCCTGTTTCCCGATAACTCTGCCCCAGCTGCAACTTGGCTGAGAGCAGATTATTATCCAGTTCGATCGCCATTTCCAATAGACTACGAGCGATCACTATGTCTTGTTGGTTCTGGCGTTTTCCCCATAGATATTTTCCCCTCAGGTAGGATTCATAGGCATCCGGGTTCACCTTCGGGGCGCTGGCCAGGCGGGTCTCCTCCTCAGTGGTCAGTTTTGCCTGGATCTCTTGGGCAATGGCAAGGGTAACGTCGTTGTATAAGGCAAACACATCCTCAAGGTTCCGCTCGTAAGTATTTGACCATAGATGGCGATCTTGGTTGTCAATCAGCTGAGTAGTGATTCGTACCCGCTCTCCCAGCAGAAGGGCCGAACCTTCTACCATAGCATCCACGCCCAGCTCAGAGGCAATCGTAGGCATGGTCTTTTCAGAATCTTTATACTGCAGAGTGGACCGCCGGGAAATCACCGTGACTGCATTGATATTGCTCAGTGCAGATATCAGGGCATCGTGCATGCCCTCTACGAAGTATTCCTGCTCAGGGTCGCCACCAATGTTGTCCAGAGGCAGCACGGCAATGGACCTCCTCCCCAGCCCGGTTTCCGCCGCCACCGCCGCTTCCCTGCCGGGTCTGCTCCACCACGACCACGCTGCCACTCCCACCGCTACAATCACTACAATGATCAGCACCCGGTTGCTGATTAGTAGGCGGCGAGGCACCTTAGCCTCTTTCGGTCCCTTAGCCGCAGTCCGCACTACTCCCTTCTCGGTAATGTCAAATACCCAGCCCAGGGCGATGACGAGGGGGAGACCGAGCACAAGGGCGATTACCAGGAAGCGTCCCACCCAGTCAGGGATGCCGAAGAGGACGAAGGTGCTGTCGATAATCTGGAAAATAACAAAGGCGACACCAGCATACACCGCTGTTACCCGGAAAACCCGGCGGCGCCGGAGCTCGGCGAAGAAGACGGCGAATCTGGAAGGAGATTCGGGCATTATCCAGCCCCCGCCTACCGAATCCTCTGCCCGTTTTGACCGAATACTTCCGTCAACCCCATTTTCTGGATCAGGGCCTTGAACCGGGATTCAGCTCCACTACCCGCCTGAATGACGCTATGGCTGTGGTCGCTCATGCTGGAGTTCGCTCTTCAGCAACACAGATCTCACGGTCGCCTTCCATAGTATGTAGCCTTTTTCATTCATGTGCAGCATATCCTGCACGAATATTTCTTCCTTGGGTTCTTTGTGCTCATTAAGCATCGGAGACGCCACATCGATATAAGTCAGCAGCCCATTTTCTTCACACGCTGCTTTCAGGAGCTGGTTAGCTTCCTGCATCTGAGGCCAGAAGTTCCACCTGGCGATGCTGGGCTTTATTGATAGCACGTAAATGCGCGTTTGCGAAAGCGCGTTGTGGATCTTCGCTGCCAGGGCAAAAAAGGTTTCTAGTACCTGCTCTGGACTGATCCCAAGCGCAATATCATTATCCCCTTCATACAGTACCACCGCTCGGGGCTTATAGGCAATAACGATCCGCTCGGCGTAGTATAGAGCGTCGTGTATCGTACTGCCGCCGAAGCCACGAGGGATAATCGTAAGCGGCGCTAAATCCATCTGAATCGTTCCATGCCAGCCGCGCATGCTTGAACTGCCAATGCAGACAATTGCGCCTTCCGGTGGTGGCGCTGTCTTGTCTTGGGCTTCAAAAGCCTGAATGGCCTCTTCAAATCGCTGGGGATCTGGATATTCCGGCTTTTCCTGTTGCAGGGGCCGTGGTTCAGCAGCACTGGAGGCGTCAATAGTCCCTCCAGGCAGGAATATGCAGGAAACGCACAATCCTTGGACGATGATGAAGGCCACCCCTGCATAGACAATTACCACCCGGAAAATCCGGCGACGCCGTAGCTCGGCGATGAAGGCTACGAGTTTGGAAGGAGGATTACTCATAGTCAGGCCCCATTTGATAAACGACCTGTATTATAATCAATATCAATATGGAGCTAAATAAAGGGTAATGCAAGGGATTTAGAAAAACATTGATTCAGCTTAGCCCACGGATTGGGGAAGCTAATAGCCCACGGTTTTAACCGTGGGATTGAGGAGGCTGAATCCCTCGCGCGCACTCCGCGTACCAGGCGAACCTCGCGCACCAGGCGAACGACAAACCTTCCCGACTCCCCTAACTTCAGGCACCATGACAACGGTAATAACATATTACCCCCATCAATCCCGGTGCCCAGGAACGGGGTTTTTCGAAAAGGGTAAAATTCCACACACTTTTTTTACCCTGTCGACGAGAACTTTTTTTAAAGCGTCCAGTTTTGTCCTGGTTTTGTCCAGTTCAGGAGCGTCAGGCCAGCCGTTGATCGCTCCATGCTATTCGCTCTTCTCTCTTCGCTCTTCATCCCCTAAATTCCCACCCATGTCTAAAGGAGTTACACCGCGCAGTGAGGATTACGCCCGCTGGTACACCGATGTGGTCCGGAAGGCGGAGCTGGCCGACTACGGCCCGGTAAAGGGAACTATGGTCATCCGGCCCTACGGCTACGCCATCTGGGAGCTCCTGCGGGAAGCCTTTGACCAGCGCTTCAAGGCCACCGGCCACGTCAATGCCTACTTCCCCCTGCTCATCCCCCGGTCCTATTTCAGCCGGGAGGCCGACCACGTGAAGGGCTTCGCCAAGGAGTGTGCTGTAGTAACCCACTCCCGACTGCGGGCCGCCGCGGACGGGGGCGTAGAGGTGGACCCCGAGTCCAAACTGGAGGAGGATCTGGTTATCCGGCCTACCAGCGAGACCGTCATCTGGGCCATGTATAAGCAGTGGATCAACTCCTACCGCGACCTGCCCATACTTATAAACCAGTGGGCCAACATTGTACGTTGGGAGATGCGTACCCGGCTGTTCCTGCGCACCTCCGAGTTCCTCTGGCAGGAGGGTCACACGGCCCACGCCACCGCGACCGAAGCCCGGGAAGAGGCCCTCCGCATGCTGGATGTCTATAAGGAGGTGGCCGAGACCGAGATGGCTCTGCCGGTTATTGCCAGCCCCAAGACCGAAGCCGAGAAGTTCGCCGGTGCCGTGGAGACCTGGTCCATTGAAGCCATGATGGGAGACGGGCGGGCCCTGCAGGCCGGCACTTCCCATTTCCTGGGCCAGAATTTCGCCCGGGCCTTCGACGTCACTTTCCGCACCGAGGCCAACGAGGAGGAATTCGTCTGGGCCACCTCCTGGGGCGTCTCCACCCGCCTGGTGGGCGCTGTTGTCATGGCCCATGGCGATGACAAGGGCTTGCGCCTGCCACCCCGCATCGCCCCGGTGCAGGTAGTAATCGTCCCCATCTACAAGGATGAGAGCAAAACCACGGTACTGGAATCCGCCGGGAAACTCTCGGCGGATATTGAGCAGGTTGGCGTGCGGGTGAAGTTGGATGACCGGGAGACCGTTACCCCTGGCTACAAGTTCAACGATTGGGAGCTTAAAGGGGTCCCCTTGAGGGTTGAAATCGGGCCCCGGGATGTGGCGGCCGGTCAGGCGGTAGTTGTTCGCAGGGACGTAGACCAGAAACAGACCCTCCCCCTGGAAACCCTGCCGGCAGCCGTGCCGAACCTGCTCGAAGAGATCCAGGCCAGCCTTTACCGCCAAGCCGAGGAGTTCAGAACGCTAAACACCCGGCAGCTTGACGACTGGAAGGAGTTCAAGGACTTCATGGTAAAGGGCGGCTTCGCCGTTTGTGGCTGGGATGGCGATCCGGCTACCGAAACCGCCATCAAGGAGGAGACCAAAGCCACTATCCGCAGTATCCTCCACGAAGAAGATCCCAGCGGCTTAACCTGCGTCTACACCGGCAAGCCCGCCCGATTCAAGGTAGTGCTGGCCCGGGCCTATTAATTACTCCCGAAACGGCAATGCTATTCCATGCCCCTCAATAAACGAGATAGCTTGCGAAACCACCGTATTCATAATACACTGACGTGTCTCCTGCCCGGTATATTTCTCTATTTCATACTGAGCTCGCCCATAACATATGCCCTTGACAAGAAAAATAATCCCGCTGGCAGTAGCAGCCTTTCCCATATGATCCACACCTTTGTACTGGAGGAAGAGAAGGTCTGGGTGAATGTTTACGAGGGTTCCAGCCCCGGCCTTACCTTTGTAAATCTTCATGACAACGAAAATACCAGCGCTGAGGCTGCCAAAGTGTATATTCGCAGTCACGGCGGGCGGCTGGTGGAGCTGGTGCACGGACGTGGACGTGAGGTGGTTATCCGGCGCCACGGCATTCTCGACCGCTTCGACCCCAACCGGATGTTTACCGTGAATGGATTAAGAAAAACACTGGATTTTTTTCACAACTTAAGCAATGAAAATATTGCAATTGCCACTGATTTCGCACAGAAGCTGGCGGGCATTATAAATGTCGGGAAGGCCAAAGCCATCATCTCCGTCCATAACAATACCCCCGGCAAGCTCACTATCAAAGACTTCCAGCCCGGTCAGTGGTACGGCGATGATGCCCGCGAAGTATTTATCAATCCGGCTGAAGACCCGGACGACTTCTTCTTCACCAACTCACCCACCGTATTCCGTGCCCTCAGAACCCTGCGCTACAACGCTGCCCTGATAGCTGTCGATCCACCAGACAGGGGTACGCTTGGCAATTATGTGAACAATTCCGCAGGCATTTATGTCTTGGTGGAGGCAGAGCACGGACATCTAGATCGCCAGATCAGAATGCTGGAGGATCTGGGCATTCTACTATCAGGCAATTCATCTGCCGCTAACTGAAAAAACAAACCGCTTTAAAAAACCAGCAGCCTGAGTTTTTTTGGTATTGCAATTTCCGCTTAGGCCTTTTATATTCAAGTATTCATAATATTATTTGATTTGTTTTATGAAATCCAACCCTAACACTATAAAAAACACCATATATTGCGAAATAGCTCAGGTTGGTAAAGCCTTGGCAAATCCCATCCGCCTGGAGCTGCTTCATCTGTTATGCCAGGCTCCGCGCACAGTTGAAACCATGGCTCAATTGACCGGCCAGTCTGTAGCGACCACCTCTCATCATCTACGGACTCTGCGGGCAGCACGACTGTTAACCTCAGAAAAGCACGGCCTTTATGTAACATATCGTCCTGCAAGTGATGATATCGGGAGCTTCTGGGTGCGTCTTCTGGACCTGGGGCGTAATCACCTGGTTGATCTTCAACGACTGGCAAAAGCCAGTCTTGCTGAAACTGACGCATACCAGTCCGTTGAACGCGTAACTCTGATGGCCCAAATGCGACGTGATGAAGTTGCTCTCATTGATGTGCGCCCCATCGAAGAATACGAGGCAGGACATATTCCCGCGGCTTTATCAGTACCGCTGGAAAATTTGGAAGAAATGCTGCCATCGCTGCCCTGGAATCGCCAGATAATCATTTTTGGCCGGGGACCTTTCTGTATGCTATCTTTGATGGCGATAAAAATTCTCCGTCGCCACAACCGGAAGGCTAAGT
>Ga0209976_10001553_pt1 | contig 13501 bp, 31 predicted proteins | sample SumtaG_FD_182806 | JGI IMG/M metagenome (GOLD analysis project Ga0209976, IMG submission 182806) | Deep subsurface microbial communities from Indian Ocean to uncover new lineages of life (NeLLi) - Sumatra_00157 metaG (SPAdes) (version 2) | ecosystem: Environmental > Aquatic > Marine > Oceanic >...
CGTGACCTCACCCTTACTCTTGGGCGCAAGTGATGCTGCTGGCGGGGACGGGGGCGCTGATGCCACCATCTTAGCCTCGGCAGCTTCCTGTGCGGCTTCCCTGTTGATGCCATCGAGTACGGCTTGCTCGGTTTCGATCTGAGCGCGGATGATCCCGGCCTTCTCATCGGTCATGCCGTCTTCATGGAGCATGAGGTTCAGAAGCTCTATGGTCTCCTCAGAGCTCTTATGCTGGCCTACCCTCTCTGTAATGGACGTTTGTATCGCCTGAAGCCTCTCAGCACGCTCTGCGGCCTCAATTTCGGCTCTTTCCGCTGCTTCCTTCTCCAGACGGGAGTTTTCCTCCTGAGTGTACGTGGCGCGTTTCGTACCCTCGTTGGAGATAACCTCATCGAACTTGGCAACACGGTTGCTTCTGGTCGTGGTGGCCTTCTTATGAGCCTTATGCCTAGCCTCTACGAACGGGTCAAGGAATTCCAGGTCGCGCTTCTTCTCCAGCTTGGCCTGTTGCTCTATCTCGATGGAGCGTTCCTTGTTCTCGGCGCTGTCCACCACAAGCACGTTGGACTTCTCCACAACGCTCAGTGCTCCTGCCTTGTCCCTTACCGCTATCTGGTGCTCTACCTTCTGCTCATCGGTCATCGGTGCGGTCATTGGTATCTGGTTGCTGGTCTCCATTTAAGCCTCCTTTTTAGCTATTGCTCTGAGCATCCATGCGCGGAACTTCTTGGGATAATCTCCCTTGTTGAGTTCTTTCTCCACGTTCCTGTAATATCGGGGCTTGATGAGGTCGAACAGAAATTGGAGTTCGGCTGAGGCGGCTTCCTCTGCCTTGAGAGTTGTGGCGAAGAAGCAACTTATGTCATTTTTATCTGTGGTGAGTCTAGCATGTTTTACCCATGTGCTCCAAGGGGTTCCACCACAACCCTCTCTCTGGACGGGGCAAACGCCACATTGTTCGGTTGCCCATTTACAGAGAGGGCAATTGGCAGCTTTATAATCTGCCACTCCCTGATACCGTATCCTCCACCACTTCAAACAACTTCCGATAATCGCCTGTAATTGAGTCATCTCAACCTCCGTCTCCAAAAGTAATCGAATAGCCTTGAGCGGAACTCATGCTCATCTCCAATATCATCCGTCAACTCCACGAATTTGTACTCGCCCTTTGACTTGTCGTATATCCATGCCCACCTTTTGATGACACCCTTGTAGCCCGTCATGGCACGATACCCGGATGCGTAGGCCCATGTCTGGGGGCCAACCATGAGATTGTACTTGCTCGTCTTCCAGTCAACGAGGTTGAGCACATCGTTACGCTTGAGATGTCCTATCCAGTCCAGAGTTCCGGCAACGTTCAACTTCGGGCAGTAGACGCGCATTTCGCTGGCAACGGTCACGGCCTGTTCAACTTTTCTCCATCGCCTGAGTTCGCTAAATGAATCCTCCATCTCTGGCGGATATTTAATCGACTTGCCATTGACAATGAAGGCCGCACCCTTATGGAACGCCCGCCCATACCCTCCAGCCTGTCGAACCATGTCAGCGGGGATATGCTTATGCGTGGTGGTATCCACGAAGACATCCAGAGCCTCCACCTCTATCAATATCTTGAGCGCGCTGGTCACGTTGGCGCGGGCTACGCCGTCAACCGTGTACAGATGACGCTCTTCATCGAGGGTGATGACGGGCAGGTCAGGCATTGCTTATCCCACGTATTCCATTAACGGGCATACTTTGCGTTTACATGCCTTTATTGTCTTCCAAGTTAAAGATATGAAACTTTCACCTTCCCGCACTGGACGGTCACAGGAATCAAGGTGACGTTTCCATGTAGCACCTACCTGCCATAGGCAGACTATCTCTATTATGATAGAGATGAGAATTAGCAATACCAGATAATCCTCTCCTGCATGAAGTGCATATGGGATTAGTAGGTAAGCCGTCACTATAACAAGTGTGAGCATTGTCCAGAAAGCTGGACGATGCATTACTTTTGGCTCACCATATGGGCCTTCATCCACGCCAAACAGCCATACTGTTGTTATGACAAGCCATGCCGCCACAATAGCCAGTGGTGCGAATACGACACTCCAAAAATAGGTACAAAGAGTTTTGGGGCTTGAGTTGCCAAGCACTTGCAAAAGCCTGTAATGCCAAGAGTCCTTGTTTACTTTAATCATCTCATCTCCTTATCGTTTGCGGCGGGGGCTGATATCGAGGGTCAACCCCCGCCCGTTGTCAATCTCCAGCAACTACTTCACGTTGGCATCACCTCCTATGTTATTCCGACCCCTTTGGAGAGTCTGAGTATGCCCTCGGCCTGGGCCTCCTCAACGCCCTTGACCAACATGATGTCAGCTATCGTCTCGGCGTGCTCTGTGTCGTGGGCCGTAAGCCTTGCCAGCTTCTTTGTCGCCGTGTCCAGTGCAAGCTCTGCCTCTGCTACTTCGTCCGTCAGCTTCGGTATTGTGACTTCCTTTAGCTCTCTCTTTTCTGCGCTCCTGCTCATGGTATCCTCCTTGGATATGGTTGTTGTAAACTCTGTGGGTTTATACTTTTCACCAGATTCCTTGCATGACGTAATTGACTCCTTGCACTGACCGCACTCGCATACGCTACCTGGAGAATTTCTTGGGCAATCATTGCAAACAACTCCAGAGCATTTGTGAGTTCCCCAACACTCTGGCTTTCCTTCTATATCTCCCTCCCCTTCGCTCTCTCCCGTGGGCTTGAGGTCTTGGTCATGAAGAATTGTACTTATGCCTTCTTTGACCTTGTGCCAACCGTTTTGTCCAGTTGTCCAAGTTATCAAGACCTCATGAGCCGCAATCTTTTTTACGACCCCTTTTATATTTTCTAAGGTGGCCGTACAATCCGGCCCACGGACTACCTTGTCTCCAACACAAAGGAGGTCTTTACGCATAAGCCACTGACCCAGATTTTTCCCCAGAACACGGCAAGTGCCATCAATATGGCGAGGTATATCCACCTTAGCCAACGATCCAATAACATGCCCGTGCGTACCACTAGGGTTCTCGCTGTCGTTGCCTATCACCAACACCTTCTCGCCCTTCTTCAACTCTCGTAGCATTCAATCACCTCCTTCAGCTACCGTAATGGTTACTTCGTTCTCCCAAGTATCTCAAGGGCAAAGTTGATAGACTGCTGCTTCTCGCCCAACTCGACCTTGAGTTTTTCGTTCTCAGCCGATAGCTGCTCGTTCGATGTGACCAGTTCATCTTTCGTCATTGCGCTTTCTCCTTCTCCTTCTTAGCATCCAGCCTCTCGCCGAGAGAGGGGATGATTATGCTTGCATGGGTCTTGTCAAGGAATGCCAGGTCTGCTATGGCATCATTGAATCCTAGCGTGTCCGAGACATCCTGGCACTGGTCATGGTCTTCCGTGATGTGAAGGGCTTTCAGGAGCTTCTTGATAGCCTCCACCTGTTTGTCTGTGGCATCGCCCTTCTCTGTGGGCGGGTTGATCTTGTCGGATGCTGTAGCCTCCTCTGCGGGGACATCCTCGATCTCCGCTTCGACCACGCTCTCCTCAAGGGACTCCTTCTTCTCTGCCACCTGAGCCGCGCCCGGGATAACCTCTGGCATGTCCTCGATGTCCTGCGTGAATATGTCTGAGGCGGCTGTCACGGTCAGCACCACATCCGATACGCCACGTTTCTTTGCCATCTTCAGGCAGGTATTGTAGTAGTCGGCAGGGTTGTCATGCTCAACCTTCTCAGCGCCGCCCTCTGTGATGTACCACTTGCCATCTTCGCCTTTTTTCTTGCCATTGCCTGCGCCTAGCATTGCCTGGGCCTTGGGCTTATCAGACTTCCAGTACGTCCAGTACTCTTTCGGCACTGGTCTGTCCGTGATGGCCTTCTCGCCCGTCCTGAAGCGGTATTTCCCCTCCATAGTCGAACATGACCCCACGCCCTGCCCTAGCCTTGCGCCGGAAGAATTGAACGTGGTCACTTTTACCCTGTATTCACGATGTTCATTTGGAAGCTCGATTACCTCCACATCAATTTCATGCACAAGCCTGAAGGTCATTGTGAGCTTTTCGGCCCCGGCCTTAAAGAGGGAAGGCTTCTTGCATCCGGGTATCGTGCCCCAATGCTCCCCCTCCTTCATAACCTCCTTCATGACCTGATGGACAATAGCTACATTGCCCTTCAACTCGTCTATGCTCATCGGTGCTTGCGTTGCTACCACTGCTGGTACGTTTGCTCCTGCCGCGTCTTCAGCCATCTCATCCCTCCTGTTTAATGTCTATTCTTATGATGGCCCCCATCCGGTAGACCATGAACCCTTCGCCGTCCCACCGCTTACAGCTTCCCTTTGCTACGGCATCATAGGCTTCCTGTATCGCTTTCCAGTCCATCCGATACCTCCTCCTTGAGTGTCATTGTGTAGGTCTTGCCATTATTGACAAGTCCTCTGGCTGCAATTGACCCCATAACCCGACCGATATTCTGATAGGCCATCGGGTATTGTGAACCATCTGGATTTTCATAATGCACCCCCTCAAAGGTATGCACCTTCGGCCCCTTGCGGATGAACTTCAGGCGGTCAATTGGAGCTACCCCAAATTGGCAATCAGGATAAATTATTACCGCTTGCTCATCATGATTGATTCCTGCCACGATACCCTCTCTACAACTTCCTCCGTGGATATCAGTGCGTTTCGCAGTATCCCCAATCTCAATAACCTCCAAGGGCATCCTCAACTCATTAACCGCCTGCATGACATGGAATGACTCGCCAGGATATTTGTCGGACAGTTTCTTGGCATCCGACATCGCCTCGTTGAAGAACGCGGTTACTCCCTGTGGCGCGTGACCGTGTGGACTGTAAATCATGTAGATGTTTTCATCGTCTTTCATGGGGTGGCTCCTCCTTTATAAATGTTATTTCCCTCAAATCAGCCTTATTGCCTAGAATCTCCCTCGCGGCCTTCTTGCTCTCATAGACAGTAAGCATCCCCACAATCCCCTTGGGCATTCCTATTTCATAGGGGATGCCTTCTGCTTCAATAGTTTTTCTAAGTAACATCGCTACGCACATTTTCTTAGCCACGGGAATCCTCCTTTAGTCGCGGGGCTGGCTCGGTCACTTTCGCAGTCAATCTATCTCCGAGTGTATCCACTCTGCAAATTGAGATAGGCCCGATATTATTTAGATGGACCTTGTGGCCACCTTTTCTGACACCAGCCCCGCTAGTGGTTAATAAATATGTTGTTTCCAATTGTCGCCATGCTTAGCTACGAGATACCCATAATAGGTACTGACAACAATGCTTTTTTCTAAATCATCTGCGAAGAAACTAGGCATCTTGTCATTGTCAGCAGACGCTATTGCTGCGATAAACTCCTTATCTTTCTTCGCTGCTTTATATGTTGCTCTCATTTTCGCTGTCATATCTCCTCCTCATCGTTATTATTCGGGCAGGCTTCCGTCCCTCTATCATCACAACTTTCACAACCTTCACCCTTAATGTGACGGCACGGGAATGGTTCGGGCTCTTCCACTGGTATGGGGATGTCGGTCATACCTCTCTCCTATTTATCTTGTCCGCTATCATCATGGCAAAGTTTGCAATATCTGCACATTCAGCTATAATTTCCTTTCGCATGATACTTGCCCCTTCTGGCCCACCATGATGAGAAACGGGACGGCCTTCAAAAATATCCCTTTCACAAGTAGAGCATGTAGAGGTGAAATGCGCATTGAGTTCCCTAAACTCTTCTTCGAGCTTATCTATTAAGAAATCAAAGTCACATTTATTTCCGCGCCATCCGCCTTTATTTCTATTGCCCCATAACTGCCTATCCATCTGCTTAGCAAACCATTCAACAGTTTTATATTTCATCACACCCTCCTCAATAGGAAGAGGCCGGACACCCGTGTGGATATCCGACCTCTGTATGATACGCCTCCGCCCCCGTTGCAATCCAGACATTGACGAGTCTGTGGAGAATCGCATAAGGTGTCTGGACGCAACAGGGACTTTGGCAACCGTGATTTTATGATCGTTCGACTCTCCACCCTTCTAAAATATATCATCATCTCCCAAAAGTCAAGCTCTTTCCCGAGCCGGATAAAATTAACTTGACTTCTTTCTTTTAATGAATTATGCTACGTGTAAGCTTGAGCATGATAAATCAATCAAACATAGAGAAAGCCCGACCATCCATACCTGGAATGCATGTCCTTGTGTCATGCTCAAGCCCTCCAGGGGTCGGGCTTTCTGTGTATTTGAGGGGATGATATGAAATACACCAGGGAATTGATGGAGGCTCTTTATAAGGGATGTGACGGCAACTTTTCAAAGATGGGCAAGAGTATAGGCGTTCACCCTTCAACTATAGCATCGGCTTGTCGTAAGTATGGATTTGAAAATAATCTTATAAGACCAAGGCACATCCCTACGCCAAAAACACAAGCATACACTAGAACAGTTCAACTATTGCCAATAATGAACAACACTATGATTAGTGAGAAAACTGGGTTGAGCAGAGAGCGTACTAGACAAATAAGAGATGAGCATGGCATCCCTTCGCCGTTTAAACATAGACGCTGTAGCCTTATTTGGAATGAGGACAATTTGGCCACTCTATGCAAGTTGGATTTAGCACAATATACGAGGCCAGAAATAGCTAATATGCTTAATGTATCAACAGCACAATTACACTTGAAAGGCAAAGAAATAGGTATTGATTTAACTGTTTGCAGGCACTCAAATACTTTAATAAAATATTCGAAAGAATTACTCCTTGACCTTTACGATAAACATAACGGAATTATACTGCACATAGGACAGGAATATGTGGATAATGGCACTTATCCCAACTTAAATGCGGCTACAACATGCTTTTTCAGAAGATATAAAAAGCTTGGATTAAAAGGGAAGGGTGAGCGGTTTATTAAGGGTCACAACAAGGGAAAACAAGTGAAATACACATATGAAATAATTAAGCCTTTATGGGACAAGTATAACGGCAACATGAGTGCAATCGCTAGAGAATTAAATACACATAATGTTTCCATCTGGCATGCCTGCATCAGGCTTGGACTCCACAAACCCAATCACGCGGAGGATGAGAATGCCTCAGCTTGATGATGGATTCACCAGAATAGCCAATGAACTCCTTGAGGCTTACGGCTTAACCCGGATACCAGGGGAAGCTCGGCAAGTGCTTGATGTCATTATAAGGAAAACTTATGGGTGGGGAAAGAAAAAAGACATCATAGCCCTGTCACAATTCTGCCTTGCAACAGGGCTCCCGAAGTCAAGCGTGATCCGTGGCATTAAGAAATTACTCGCCATGAACCTTGTTTACCAAAAGGTAAACGCATCAGGCACAGAGTATGGGATAAATAAGGATTATTCAGCTTGGAAACCATTTACTAAAAAGTCAACGGTTACAAAAACGTCAACGAGCGTTTACGAGAATGTAAAAAAACCGTTTACGAAAAAGAGACATACAAAAGAAACAACAACCAAAGAAACTATTACAAAAGATAAGGGAAGTCGTTTCACTCCCCCCACTGTGGATGAAGTTGCGGAATATTGCAAAGAAAGAAAGAACAACATTGACCCTCAGTTATTCATTGACCATTACGAGACAACAAACTGGATGAGGGGTAATAATAAAATAAAGAGGTGGAAGGCATGCGTCAGGACATGGGAGAAGCGTGATAAATCATCCCCACAAGCCTCCGAGGTTTCCGACATAAACAAACAGGAGATTAAGGCTATACAGGGGCAGATAAACAGGGCGAAGTCCGATATGCCCTATCTGAGCGAGCCTGAGCAGGAGAAATCACGGGTTACTATAGCGCGCCTGGAGCGTGAGATTGAGGGATTGGGGGGGAAGGCATGAAGGTACTTGAACTATTTTGCGGTACTAAATCATTTACAAAAGCCGCCCAAGAAAGAGGGCATGAGACCTTCACTGTGGATTTTGATGATAAATTCGAGCCTGACAGGTGTGTTGATATTATGTACTTACATCCGAGTTCAATACCCTTCAAGCCAGATATCATTTGGGCTTCTCCGCCTTGCACTTGTTTTTCCGTTGCTTCTATTGGCAAGCACTGGAACAAGAACCACACCCCAAAAACAACTGAAGCGAAAGACGCCCTTATGGTTCTTGATAAAACCATTGAGCTTATTAAGGCGTTCAATCCTCAATATTACTTTCTTGAGAACCCACGTGGCAAGATGAGAAAGATGCCAGCCATGAACTTTGCACCCAGGATGGTCACGGTCACATATTGTCAATATGGGGATACTCGCATGAAACCAACAGACATCTGGACAAATCATCTTACATGGATTCCCCGGTCGATCTGTAAGAATGGCGCACCCTGCCACGTATCAGCACCCAGAGGAAGCCGGACGGGAACACAAGGGCTAGATAAGGTAAATGCTGCCAGAGTGCCACAAGCTCTCTGTGATGAGATATTACAGGTGTCTAATGCCTGAATGCCAAGGAGGCGATAAATGCCTAGAGTGCGGCCTGGACATATGCGATACGATCTACATGGTGCGCATGGAATCAATTATGAAGGTATTTGCCGGCGAGATAACCGAAGACGAATCACGGGAGCAGATGGCTATAAGGTTCCCGGGTAAAACGGAGGAGGGGTGACCCCATGAATAAAGAACGCGCTGTGTTTGAAATGCTATTCCCTGAATTAAAAGGGTGTCTATGGAAAGACATTCCTGACCTTGCCTTATGGGAAGGGTTTGGCCTTCTTTGGGGGCAGGCACAGAAAATGGAGTGGTGGACACCGTTTCTTAAATGGACATGGGTTCATGAAGATCAGGCATACCTTGGACGCATGAACATTGGAATCAAGTTTATTAACCCCGAAGTGTTTATGAATCTGCTATATGAGTTCGGCATAGCCAGTGAGAGGATACATAATGCCTAAACTCTTCATAGAGGGTGAGCCAGTAGCGCACAGGTATGAGATCGTTAAGCGCGGGGGCTATTCGAGCCTTGCTAAGACGAAGAAATATGCGGCATGGCGTGAGAGTGTGGGATGGCAAGTCCAGAACCACAAGAATAAATACCGTCTCCCATACTTTGCCAAGGGTACGCCACTGGGGATCGCGTTCACATTCAGATTCACTCGCCCGAAGTCCGTCAAGCGCCAGTGCCACACGACCACCCCGGACCTCAATAATATTATTAAGCCCATCGAGGATGCCATGAAGGGAGTGCTATTTCACGATGATAGTCAGATAGTGGAGTATGGCCGGACGGAGAAAATCTACTGTGCGCCGGGTGAGCGACCTGGAGTATCGGTAACACTTTGGGAAGTGGAGGATTGATGGGAATATATTATGGCTCAATCTGGTGGTGTGGTGATGATATATGCGATTGCTACCAGCCGCAAATAGAACATATCTCCCCCAATAATATAGCTGGCCCCCCTTGGTTAAGACGCGAGACATTGTGGACAGGAGAATTTATAACTGGTGCAAGCTGGGAAGAAAAGCGACAGATACGCAAGGAATTGGCCGACAAGATGCGCGAGATGAAGCGAGAGGGTATAAAGTTTTCAATCAACAAGCTCGATGTTTGGAACCCAGCCCCGCCAAAGGCTCTTAATGGCCTCTAAACGCAACCAGCGCCGTAAAATGTGTGATGGCAAGGAGCGCCATACCACGAAGCCCGGAGCGCACAGGGCATTGGACAAGATACCCGCACCGGAGCGACACAAGATGCATGTATATAAATGCCCGTTCTGCGCAGGCTCCCATAACGGCCATAAGATGCAGAAGAAGCGGACGAGGCGGAAGGAGTTTGTGGAAGGGTGAGGGGGCCGGGCAAGGAACACCCGACCCCGTGTGGTGGTTACTTATGGCAACAACAGCAGAAATACTCGCATGCCCTTTTAAACGCCGAACATGGCTTGCAAACAACAAACTTATGCTCCTCGAAGTCTCGCTTGCTCATAGTGGAACGCTTGCCCTCGATGCCTCCGCATGTCCATTCATACGTGATGCTGTAGCCACATTCGCAGACGCTTATGAACTTGATATGCTCGCTCATATGTGACCTGTCACCGGACTTCGTTGGACTTGTAGCAATGATTAAATCGCCCTTCTTGAACTTTGATATACACATAATCCCTCATCCTCCTTGAGTTCAGTGTTATTACTTACTCGTCCAGCTTCAGCTTGAGCCGTATCCCTGCCTTGAGTACTGATCCCTTTGTTGCGCCCGGATGGTCCTTGAGGTACTCCTCCAGTGCTTCCCATTCCTTTGCTGTGAGATAGGTTGATACGTTGCCGCCTCTTGGTTCTGACATGTTATACCTCCCTCTCGTTGTGTGTAATTACTCGCCCGTTTCCTATGATTCCTGACATACTGCACATACCTATTATGTGGCGTGTGTGGGTCATGGGGTGTACGGACAGGAAGGCTCGCCACATCCACTTGTCATTCCTGTTGCCGTCTTAAAGTTGTAGGTTCCACCTTGAGGGATTTTAGCAATGTATTCCAAGGTAGCCCGCGTTGCTTCACAGACATCGTGCTTGGCAATACAGAACGACGGAGCAGAAACCTTTTCTAAGGAGAAACCCGCATGAACATGCTCGTTAATCATGTCTCGCACCTCTTTGGGTGTGTGGCCATAGGGCTTGACTACCACGGACTTGCCACCCGGAGGACATATCAGTAAAACATCCATTTTCAGGGCAGACCTGAAAGGTTCCCTGTATTTAAGCTGCTTACCGTTAATCTCCTTGCGTAGCGTTTCAAGTCTTTTCCTACTCACAATCCACCTCCACGTTAATTGTTAATACGATCCACTGGCCCCCAGGCATGACGAGCACGCCCGGAGGGAAGGGGGTTAGGCTTGAATCGTGTAAGCTTCTATCCTGATTTGCTTATACAGCATGTTTGTGGCTTTGTAGGCTTTGCCGCCTGGAGCATGCACTTCTTCTGTCCGCAATTTTGAACAGTGCCAGATATGCCCCGTGCATTCTGATACATCAGCATCCTTAAACCAGTGATCTGTCAGGATGCCCTCTACTGCTTCACGTGCCTTTCTTATTGAGTGGTGATACTGAGCCCTACAGATAGCGGTGTCATGCCACAAGTCGCCCGTGTTAATGGCCCCCATAATATCAGGGACCAGCATTTCTGCGTGGGTCACAACAACCTTGAAAAATTTGTCATTGTCCATTATAACCACCTCTGATTGAGCTTATATCCAGGGTCTTTCCGCGCTCCCTTGAAGATCACCCTTGAGAGCGTGTAGACAAGGTGAAAACCCATGTCCATTCCACAGCCTGACACCTTAATGCCCCCCTTGTCTCTGTCCTCATGCCAGCCCAGGGCTTGAGCGGCCCAGTAGTCAAGGAAATATGGCTTGTTTTTCTTGAAGACCACCAGGGAAATACGCCTATACATGCCTGACTGTGACACATGGCGCAAGATCGTGTAGACAGTATTCCCAGGCTTTAAAATCTCCCTCAGCTTCGTAATGGCTTCCTTCTGCGGCTGTTCTATCTTATTTGCACTCATAATCAACCCTCCACCTTAATAACTCGTTTATACGGGCTTCCACAGTTCGGGCATGTATCGGCCCCGTGGATACATTTACAGTCTAGGCATGTGGACATGTTAGTGTGCCTCGTTGTGGTAAATGCTTGGCCTGCTTGAGACATTGTATATCCAGCTTCCACAGCGCACTAGAAGCGCCTCAGAGCCATAATACATGCGCTTCATGCCCGTGATACTGCCTGATGCTGAAAAGTTTGGGAAACGTGATATTCCCAGTTTCTTCCCGTCTGCTACCTTGAGATATTTACATCTGCTCATTTCCCTATCCTCCTAACGTTGATGTCCGTACCGTGCCAGTTTATTGTGATCGTGTCGGTCATTTGGTGGCCTCGCTCTCTGCTAGTGCGTCCAGTGCTTCCTGTATTGATGGGTATTCAGTAATAGTTCCATCAGCACTGCGGACGCAGTTCAAGGCATATGTCTGCCCGTCTATTCCTTGTGCTGTTTCCATTATGAGTTAATCCCTTCTAGCAGGTTAGCTCTGATTTGCTTGTGTGACAGGATGAGCACTTTTCTTGTAGGGTATTTGTTGCTGAAATACCTAACGGCCTGTGCTCTATCTCTAGCGTGTACTGCTACCCAATGCGCTCCTACTGTGTCGTTTTCATCTTCTTTTAGCTTTGAGCGTCCATCAAAAGGAACTGCGTAATAATTCATGCCCTACCTCCTTCGGTTTGAGTTATAAGACTTCCCATAGAATGCTGATACCGTTAGATTCAACTATTCTTTGGCCTGATTCATAGCTGACAAGCTCCCTGGCCCTCTCAAGCGTGTACCAGCTATCCAGGCTAGTTCCAGCGTTTAAGATCGTGCCGTCTGCGTTTTGTATTCTGTAATTTATCGTCTCTCTGTCTCTCATGTTCTAATCATATCAGATGAGATGCGATGATGTCCAATGAATAGATTTAATGAGGGCATAAGTTATAGGAGCCATAAGGGAAGCTGAATCAATAACCATGCCAGAGTTGAGGCCGGGACAATTAAAGGACGCGCGCGAGTATATAAGGCTCTTATGTAAGGGAAGGCCAGATATATCATACACAAGCCCCGTAGAGTATGACAGCCCTTACACAAGGGGAATGTGGTATAATGAGGCAGCTATAGATTCAGGTGGCACACAAGGAGGGTCAGGGAAGGATGAGTACATCTAAGAGCATGGATTAACGCCCATGTCTCCGAAGCCCTGGCCCTCACACCTATTCTAAGCCATTATAATTGACAAGCCAATACCATAGCATGTGGGATTTGTGGTATGATGAAGGTAAGGAGGAGCTGGCTATGAAGATAGAACGTTATGAGTTATCCAATGATGAAAAAGGATTGAGGGGTTTTTTTGAAGATGGAAGTTTTTACCATATCCATTCTGATGAATTAACTGGGGAAGAGGCAATCATTAGAGAAAGCCTCATTCATAAGTTCTAAGAGCCAAAAGGAAGGAGAGAATATGTTGCAGCATGAAAGCTGGTGTTTTTATCCGAGTGATCCATGTTCTTGTCGGGTTTTAAATGAGAATGAAAGAAGAACAACACATGAGAGCTGGTGCGACTATCCTAGTGGCCCATGTGATTGCAAGCTTAAAGAAGCTGATTCGCATACTTGCAAAGATATATAATTAATTTAACAATAACCGGGACACATTAAACACTGTTTCAATCATGGTAAACCAACACGTTACAAGCAAGAACCATTCTAGTTTGACATTGCACAATGCAATAATGTATACTCCTTCAATCCCGCTGAATAAGCGTTCCTCAAGTCCCCTCTATAAATCCTAATGACTCCAGTCCTTCACATCGCATGAGCGTGCTTCAGTCCTGGTGCTCAAGTAGTACAGCCATGTAACTGTCAAAGTATTGACATTTGTAAGCCCATCAAGTATACTCTCTGTAATGGATAAGCCATGTGATGTAA
>Ga0209976_10001554_pt1 | contig 13497 bp, 14 predicted proteins | sample SumtaG_FD_182806 | JGI IMG/M metagenome (GOLD analysis project Ga0209976, IMG submission 182806) | Deep subsurface microbial communities from Indian Ocean to uncover new lineages of life (NeLLi) - Sumatra_00157 metaG (SPAdes) (version 2) | ecosystem: Environmental > Aquatic > Marine > Oceanic >...
AAAATTAATCACTGGGGTTTAAATCTTTTAATCTTTTTAGTACTTAGTTCTTTGATGATCGTTGTGGGTGTTGTGAACATGCCCCCCGGTCCACAATCATATGATGTGAAAATTGGAGATAAGTTATATGATTTTGACCCCACGGATGATCAAATTCAAATCAATAGTATTCGATCAGACATTTTCCAGCCAGGATCATTTTCTCTCTTTGATGTTCTGTTGTATCTTAATTCTACCGGTGAAATTAATATAACATATTACTTCGATGCTAGCATGAATACTTATGTTATTGATATGTTAAATGGAGAAGAAAATTGGTGGTATTATGCTTTTTATAGTGGTGGCGGACTAGAACCTAATGCTGTTCGGATGGACTTTTATCCGTGGAAACCTGGAACAACTCTCATAATGCGACAAGTGGAGCAGTCTCACATAAATAATATATATTCAACCTTTCAAGAAGAAATATCAAGTCTTGCTGCAAACAACGGCACAGTAATTGTCCCTATCGTCACCATAAATGGGCGTACTTTTAATCACGAATTCTATAATATCTCAGTTTCAGCACATAATCTCAGAAATGACACATTTCAAAATGGGGTTATTACCGCAATTGATATAATAATGTCCTTAGGTGATTTAGGAAAAATTACTTATGAACTTAATTGGTATGCATCTTTTAGAGGAGCCTTTTATGTTCATAGTTATTTTGTTAAAAAAATAAACGCTGACGAAACTATTGGACGATGTGGCTTCTTATATGAAACAGGAGATAATGATTTTAAGTATCCTGGGCCAAATTATATTTTTTTATCTTCAGACGAAAGAGTTATAGTTTCTCCAGAATATTTAAGATTTTTTTGGGGCTGTCTATAAAGTTAATTACTTTTTAATTCCTTAATACAATTTTCTAAAATTTCAATTATTCTTTCTTTATAACATGTCTGGTCAGGGTAATTGTAACTAAATGTACGCCAATATGGGCGTTTATGACCCACCTTCAATTTAATCCCTTTCATTTCTGTTTCATAAGAAATGGGGTCAATTTTAGTCGCAATCTGATCCGCTATAATGTACCAATGATATTTTGTTCCTAAGCTAGCTCCACTATTTGTTGGAGCCAAATTGCGCCTAGTTTTAACACTATTAAATTTAAAATTCCATTTTTCAGGTGTTATTTTAGTCTCAAACCATTTACCGTGATTATAATTCCAAGAATGTGAATTTCCTATTTTCATACCGGTGTAAACTTTATTCTTATAAGTTTTAAAAGAGTTATACATGACTTCTATCAAAATTGAGATAAGTAACTATGAAGGTGAGTATCAAGATATATAAAAATCAGAAAGGACACATGAATTATTGTGTTCAAATAAAATAAAAAAAAATAATATGTTAAGAATCTATAATTTCTTTACTATTAAATCAGCTAAACGACTGCTGTAACCCCATTCGTTATCATACCAGCTAACAACACCACAGAAAGTACCAGCGATTACTTTGGTCCACAAGCTAGAGAAAATAGAACTTGCGGGATTGCCAACAATATCGCTAGTTACTATTGCATCGTCGGTATATTCTAAAATTCCTTTTAGATAACCAGATGCAGCTTCTCTCATTTTAGCGTTAACATCTTCTACTGATGTAGATTTCCCTAGATTTACTTTTAAATCAACAACACTCCCGTTTGGGGTTGGAATACGCATTGCGATACCATCCATTTTACCGTTCAATTCTGGAAACACGACACCAATCGCTTTTGCTGCACCAGTGGATGTTGGAACGATGTTTGCTGCACAAGCTCGACCGCGAATCATTTTTATGGGATCTGCTGCTCTTGCTGTGTCAACTGGTCGTTGATCGCCTGTATATGAATGAACTGTAGTCATCATTCCGTTAACAATTCCATAATTATCCATTAATACTTTTATCACTGGTCCAAGACAATTTGTTGTACAAGAAGCATTCGAAATGATTTTATGCTCGTTAGTTAATTTATCGTCATTACAACCTATTACAACGGTAAAATCAGGATTTACCGCAGGAGCACTGATCAAAACTTTCTTAGCTCCAGCCTCTAAATGCTTTGCGGCGCCCTCTCTTTTTGTAAAGAATCCAGTGGACTCCAGAGCAACGTCAATATTATTACTAGCATGCGGCAAGTTTGCTGGGTCTCGTTCTGCAGTGATTGGAATTTCCTTTCCATTTATTACTAAAGATTTTTCTCTAGCCTCTATAGTACCTTTAAACTTACCAAAAACAGTATCATATTTTAAGACGTAAGCTAAGTATTTTGGTTCAAATAAGTCATTAATTGAGACGACTTCGATATCATTAGGATATTTTTCAGACAGCGCTCTAAAAAAGTTCCGTCCAATACGCCCGAAACCATTTATCGCGACTCTTTTTGCCATTTGTTTTCACTTCATTTATTTTTGATTTTAGTTCTTTTTATCAAATTTTTATCAAACTAAATATGTGGTAGATAGTTTTTTAATTTTATAGTTTTATATTTTTCAACATCAAGGAATAATATAATAGGAATTTATGGGGAAAGAAATGGAAAAGTTAGAGAAAATTGTGTTAAATAAAATTGATGAAATGAGAGATGAGATTATAAAATTTCATCAGCAAATAATTCAAATACCCTCTGAGAACCCTCCAGGTAAATATAAAGAAGTTGCTAAATTTACAGAGAGGAAAATGAATGAAATAGGATTAAAGACTCAGGTAAAAAGAAAGAATGTAATTGGCGAGCTACAAAATGGAAGTGGTAAAACATTAATATTTAACGGTCACTATGATACAGTACAGGCATTTAAGAATTGGACTAAAGATCCTATTGGGGGCGAGATTGAAGATGGTAAGATTTATGGTCGAGGAGCTTCTGATGATAAATCTTGTGTGACAGCCGAGATTTTTGCAACTCAAGCGTTAATCGAAGCTGGGGTAAAACTCAAAGGTAAATTAATTGTAACTGCCGTTGGGGATGAAGAATTAGGAGGTTTAAATGGGGCCGAACTTTTATTAAGTAGTGGAGTAATTAATGGTGATACTTGTTTATTAGGGGATGGTCCCACAGATTTTCCTTTTGGATACACAGGAGGAACTATGTATATTACATTTGCGATAACTGGAAAGACAGGCCATGGCTTAGGAACTCCAGATGTGCCACCTCCATTTCGCAATAAATATTCTGGAATCAACACGATTGAAAAAATGTTAAAGATCATGAACTTTTTAGTAGATTTAAATAAGGAATTTCTACAAATTGAGACTGAATATCCTTTAATGGCTGATTCAACTAATAAAATTAGTTGGGTAAATCTTGCTGAAATCCATGGTGGTACGAAGATTAGTACTGTTCCTGATAAATGTTACCTTCATTGCAGTGTTAACCTTATTCCTGAACAAGATACAGCGAGTATTAAAAAGAGAATCCTTGATTTTGTGGAAGATTTAAAGAATAAGGATCCTGATTTAGATATTAAAGTACAAATTCCGATTTCAATGGAGCCTTTCGTAATTGACGGAAAATCTGATTTTGCTCAGGCTGTTAAGAAATCGTCAGAGATAATTCATAAAGAAGTAAAAGAATTTAAATTATTCATGCCATCAACTGATGCACATTGGTTTCAAGAAAGAGGAATAGAAACAATTATAATTGGAACTGGCCGAGGTGACAATAATTCTCATGCTGCTGATGAATTTGTATATATTGAAGATTTGATAAATACTACTAAGCTTTATGCTCTTACAGCACTAAATTATCTTAAATAATCTTTTTTTTAAAATTACCATTTGCTCCTACTTTTGTAGAGCTTTCAAAGCTATATCGGTGGCAATTTTAGCTTCTTTAACTTCAACCATTCCAATAACAACCGCGTGGATATTATGTTTAGAAATATAATCGTATGCTTGTTGTGGTTCTATTTTACCAGCAGCAAATGTCTTCATTCCCATAAATGTGAATTGATTACCATCATCTACTATTTCTTCTAATTTTTTTTGGTCTCCCATCATTATTCCTTTTGCGTTGAAATAAATGTTCTTTCATCTTTTATAATTTAAACTTTTTATATATGATATTTTAATTACATCTTACTTTTAGCATGTTCAATATTTTTCATAATAGTTTGTCCTAAAGGGCTTTCATGTGCTCCAACATTTTTTAAAACTTGTAGTGCCTCTTCATATTTTTGTATTGCTACCGTATAATTTCCTTGAAAAAAATCTATTGTACCAATATTATGCACTATCCCAGCAATTCCTACAACATCCCCGACCTGCTGGTATAATGCTAACGCTCCTTCATACATTTTTAGTGATTCTACAAAATCTCTTTGATCTTCTAAAATCATACCAATGTTTTCTAAACATTTTGCTTGTAATCGGGGTTGTTTAATCTCTAAACTAATTTCAGTTGCTTCTTCAAATGCTTTTAAAGCTTTTTTAGGGTCTCCTTTCTGACGATATACTTGACCAAGATTTATAAGAATATTCGTTTTTCCTGGCTGATTTCCCGTTTTATCAAATAATTTTATGGTCTTTTCCCATATTTTTGCAGCTTTAGAATGATCTCCTTGGTAGAAATATATTGTTCCCATATTGCTGTAGCTGATCGCTTCGGTTAATGGATCATTTATTTGATTTGCTATTAGCTGGGCTTCTTCGAAATATTTCATTGCTTCTGGAAAAGCATTAAGATTTAAATGGATTAATCCAATATTATTTAGAGTTGAGGCTTTTTTTAGCGAATCTCCAATTCTTATAGATAATTTAAGAGCTTCCTTTAAAATATTGAGAGCTTCAGGAAATCGACCAATAATACGAAATAATTCTCCTATAACGTTTAAACAAGCAATTTTACTATCAAGATCGAATAATTGGTCGTTAATTTTAAGAGATTCTTCATAATTCTTATATGCTGCATCAATATTCCCTAAACTTGTTTGAATCATCCCTATTATCATAAGCATATCTGCTTTATCAGATAGTTTTCCTAATTGATCAAAGATTTGAACCGCTTCATTTGATTTTTCTAAAGCTAATTCATTATTTCCTAGGTTTTTATGGATAGTACCAATGTTTCTGAGAACAATTGCTTTAGAATAGAGATCATTTACTTTTTCAAACAAGGGTAGGGCTTCCTCTAAATACTTTAAAGAATCGGTATATTTACCCCAAGCATTATATATATTAGCTATATTATTAATGCAAGCAGCCTTCCATTCTACTTTATCTGTTTTTTCAGCAGACTTTAAAGCTTTTTTATATAATTTCAAAGCTTCAGGAAAATTACTCTGTTCATGTTGAATTTTACCAATAAGATTCAGAGCTCTTATTGCCATGATATTATCCTTAATTTGTTCTGAAGTTTGGAGTAATTTCTGAGCACAACGAAGTGAATCATCCATTAAGTTAAAATCAAAATATATTGCCTGGGAGATTAGGTATCTCATAGATTCGTTTGGAGAAGGGATATTCGCTTTTAGCCATCCTAATGGTGGAGCAGAAAAATTCTCTTGACTTACATTTGGTTCAGTTCTGAGTAATTGTTTAACTAGTCTTGAAGTATTTACATCAACACGGTATATATGATTAGTGTAGTTCATTTCCTTTATCTCTGAAAGAATTTGGTTTACTTTATCAGGGCTTTTTGAAGCTTCCGAATCATTCGATTCAATTTTATAAATTTTTTCTTTCCCACCATCATTCCCTACAAAATTAATCCAAATCATACTTTCGATGTTTTGTAGTATTTTTAAAGTAGGGACAACATCAAAATCATCACTTCCAGAATAACCCATTATTATTAAAGTACGTCCGTTAGAGATGTTTTCAAATAACCGTCGCTTGAAAGGTTCAATTTGGAATACACTCATTCCTTCCTTATTAGAACCAAAAGCTTGAATTGTTGCTACTAAGGTGTCTCTTGTATTCTCTTTGCTAATCATGTTCATTGTAGAACCATGAATTTTATAAAGAGTCTTTATACCCTTTGAATATAATTCCGTTGGATTAGAATATTTCTGAAAATCGTCTCTTGTGATAATAACTTTAATTTCCTCTATGGGAACGCCCATTTGTATCAGAGCATGTTCTACTAAGTAATCAAAATTAGTCGTCATGACGTAATGTCCTTTTGTAATCATCTCGGCAAGAAAAAAATGTTGAATATTTGGTTTATCACATTGTCCATAATAATCAATTATTTTTAGCTCAGGATCTAAATTATCTCGAATTATTTCTACTAATGCTTCGAATCTGAGTTCTTTTATACCTTTGATTTTTGATGATTCTGCTTCTGCGCAAGCAAAATCAATCATGGCATTCATCATTGAACGCCCAGCGGGTTGACAAGAAGGAGCGTCTACAGAGCACCCCGCACCAACCAAAAATGTTAATTTTGAGCCCTTTTTAAATAAATCATTGAAAGTAAATTTTGCTTTTTTCATATTACCAAATAAATCTGTTTCTTTTATTTAATGTTTCTCAATAGAATTTGTTTTAATAGTTATGAAATTCAAAAAAAAGTATTTACTATATTTTAAATGAAATTCTAAGTTTAATGATCTTATGACTAGTCAAGAATTAATTTTATATGAAGTAAAAGACCGTGTTGCTACTATTACAATAAATAGACCAGATAAAGCACACGCCTTTAGTATCAATATGCTCCATATGATGCATAGTAGGCTATTAGAAGCAGATAAGGATGAATTAGTTAAATGTATTTTAATTAAGAGCACTGGAGAACGTTTCTTTTCGGCAGGATATGACTTAAAAGAAATCCAAGGTTCTCCCGAAAATAGCTCTAAAATTACAGAATGGGGCAGAAAAGTAAATGAATCAATGCTTCTGATAAAGAAACCAATAATCACACAGGTTAAAGGGATTGCGGTGGGTCTTGGTGTTTTGCTGATATTAGCATCTGACCTTAAAATTTTTGCAGATCGACCAAAAGAGGAATTATATATAAGGCTTCCTGAGATCGCAATTTCAGCATTTCCACAGACAGGAGCAACACTTTTGCCGTTGTTAGGTTTTGGACTAACTTTTGCCAAAAATATGTTATTTACTGCCGATAAAGTTGGATTAGAAGAGCTTAAAAACATTAATTTTCCAACGCGAGTTTTTCCTCTTGATAAAATAGATCTCGAAACAAGAAAGTTTTTAAAAATTTTAACTAAACACCAAACAGAATTCTTATTCTTCATAAAATCCATGTTAACCATTATGAACAAAGCATACATTAAATCCTGCTTCGATTTAGAAGATGCGTGTGGAAAAGTAGCTTATGAGAAAAAATCTATGAAAGAATTAGACGATTTTATAAAGGATTTGCATGAAAACTACCCTTAAATAAAAAATACACAAATTTTCTTAATAATTTTTATTATTTATTGTTATTATTAGGCTCCAAATATGGAAGACTCTTTATTTCCATTGAAGTTCCAGTAGATTTTATTAGTTTTTGAAAATCGGGTCCAGGAATCTCTAACGTTTCTGTATTAACGTTTGGATGACAGCAAATCTCTTTCGCATTCCATACATCTGTATCTACAATGAAAATCACCTTGTTATGAGCATCATTAACTAATCCAATAGGAGAGACAGCACCTGGAGAAATTCCCAAGATTTCAGAGAGATCTTCAGGTCCAGCGAACCGAACTTTTGGAGCTCTTATCATTCTGCGGAACTGATTTATATCTAAACGTTTTTCATGTGGTATTGTTACTAAATATAATTGTCCTGACTTCTTGTTCTTGAGAAATAAATTTTTGCAATGAGTTCCAGGGATGTGACCACAGTGTTCCCTCGCTTCAGGTACAGTGAATACTGCAGGGTGAGTATGTAAAATATATTTAATGTCATGATCCGCTAACCATTGTTTTAAGGAATTCTCCACTTTATATCATCTAAAATTATATGTATTATATTTATTCAGTATGAAAGTAATAATCTCCTTCAAAGTTATGGATTATGTTAGTTGAAAATAAGAATAGTTAATTAATTAAAAATAATTTATAATAAAATTAAGATTCTTCCTTCGTTTCTTTACCTAAAAGACGTAATACGGATTCTGCAAGCTTATTTTGAGAACGAGAAACGATTCCTTTTATCTTGCCTTCCTTCCCTAGAACTCTTAACATAATTCCGTTCCATACAGAAGAAGGATCTCCTTTTACCTGTTTGAAACGATCACGGAAAATCTTCACACTTATGTTGTCATAATCCACTGCGGCCTCAGAACACTTGAAACAGAGTATACATTTGTCTTTATCTACAATAACCTGATTGTCTTCTCTTGACATAGCTCCTACAGCACACACGTCGCAATAGGTATCAATTGTTTTAGTATCTTTTTCATTACAAGTTACTGTTATAGATCCTTCAACAACTTTACGTACTTTTTGTCCATTGTCAAGTGTTCTTACTTCCTCTTCAAATTCTGGTAGTGAACCATTCTCCACCAAAAGTAGTTTTTGTTCTCCATTAATAAAGAGTTCTAGTGTATATCCGGGGCAGATCCAAGTGCATGAACCGCAAAAAGAACACTTTTCGGTGTCAACTACAATCTTTTTGTCAGATTCAATTTTCATAAACTTTGGGGTGCCTATAGCTGTTTTTTTTAAGGGTTCGTCGTAAATTGAGATGGTGGCAGGACAAACTCGTGTACAGAAACCACATTCTACACATTTATCTTCATGATATCGAAGAACCATAACATGATTTAACATCTTATACTCATAATCAACTGTATTGTCATCCACTTGAATAGCTTTTTTTGATGGTAGCGACATTTTCTTTCTTATCATTAAATTTTAAATTAATTATTTATAATTCAAATAAGATAATAAAAGTTTCAATTACTAATATCTTAATAGAACTGCTAATATCTTTAATTAAGAATATGTTCATATAAGACTTTCTTTTTTTCTTCTAATTGAGCAATTTTGGTAAGTCTAAAGGAGAGTGGAAGTTAAATAAATTTAAAGAAATTTTGTAGCACTCCTTGTATAAAAACTTAAAAATACTAAAAAACTATAAATAATGGGTAATAAAGTGGGAATGGGAGATAAGATGGGAAAAACTGAAATTGATGATAGGGGAAGAATAACACTTCCAGCAGAAATAAGAGAGAAACTACTTTTAAAATCAGGAGATAAATTAACTATTAAAGTGAATTCAGACAATCTCATTACTATTCAGAAAAAACCATCCAAAGAATTAATATTTGAAAAATTAGTTGGATGTATAAAAATTCCTTCAGAAATAAAACCAACACCGGAGTTAATTAAAGGGATATGGAAGAAAAACCCATAATCTTTATCGATTCAAACTATTGGATTTATTTATTTGATCAGACTACTTTAGAGCACAAGTATATAAAAGATCATTTCGAAAAAGTCTATGAATCCGCCAAATTAGCTGTAAATGTTGTTGTAATGGTTGAGGTCATGCATTACTTAATAAAAAGATTAGGTTCCTCATTAGCAAAAGAAAAATGGAATCTATTTTCATCTATGGATTTTATCATAGGAAATCTAGAATATAACGATTTGGATTCGGTTTTTTTAGAATTGAGCAATTATACACATACAGGTATTGGAGGGAGAGATGCAACAATTTTAGCATTTTTGAAATCTAATAATATTACTAAATTTTGTACTCACGATAAAAGCTTTATAAAAATTCCTGATCTAGAAATCATTGATCCTGTACCTAACAAACTTTAAAAAAGTGTGATCTAACTCTTATTATTTTTGTATTGTTTCAGTACAAGTTCAAGTATAACTTTAATTAAGAAGATATTTATGTAGGATTCTCTTCTTTTTTTAATAATACAATAGTCTTGACGAAACCAAATATGATATTGCCTTTTTCAAAACTTAAGAAATTTTGTGAAGTTACGATATTAATTCAGATCATAATTTTAGTGGTAGTTAATTCTTTATTTTTTCCTGGAGTAATTTATGTTCAAGCATTAATTCATAGTGAATTTCAACAGTCACAATCAGATTATGAAAATGAGATTCAATTAGAATATGGTGTACCAACGCTACTCTCAGAAGTGTCTGTTCCATCTAGCACTATTTTTGGTGGTTCTATTATTACTGGATTTTATATTGAAGCAAACTTTTCCAATAACAATGGTTCAATATGGATAAATGACCAAAATGAGGAAAAAATATGGAAAAATCATCTTAACCAAACAATAGAAACAAATTTTCGGTTAAATAATACATCTATTAAAAAGTATAGTTTATGGGCTATTTCCTCAACTTTAGGAAATAACACATTATTTTTTACGTTCAGGGCAGAAATAATTCATCTTGATAATTTTGGATTAGTAGTATTAGTAGTTTTCATCATTTTTATACCAATTATAATTATTGTCATTATTGTAATAGAAAAAGGAAGAACAAAAGATTCACGGTCAGTTAGATTTGCGAAGAAAGTTGGAGAAAGATTAAGTATCAAGTACGAAGATAAATATCACGAGAAAGTCGCAAAGATATTTGGGGATAAATTTAAACGGAAAGGGAAAAACTTTTGTCCAAAGTGTGGGGTTGAGATTAAAACCATGCAGAATAGATTTTGCTCTGAATGTGGCATTAGATTACAAGACTAATCTTATATCAATAAGAGTAACTAAAAAATAATCGATATTTTATTAATTCATTTAGTGTCAGAATTAGAGTTTACTATAATATAGAAAATATTAAATATAGAGTAGGAATTACTTCTCCTAATCCAATTCCATTTGAACTTACGAAATAAAGGAAAATGAAAAACTTACAAGATGAGAAAGAGAAATACAAAATTGAAGTACAGAAAAAAACCGTTGAAGAGAACATTCTTAAGAAATTAACCTATATAGACTACTTGATAAAGGAAAGACGATTTGAAACGGCTCTTAAAAGCTTAACAGATATACAAAAGTAGATAGTAAACAAAATATCGTAGAATTCATGGAAGAAACTCTTCAAAAGACTAATGTTTTTGTTTTATTTTGTTCCGAACATTCTATTAAATCAGAAGCCGTGAAGGGTGAATGGCAATCAAGATATCAGATAGTTAAGAAGGGGTTGATGAAAATGATCCCTGTTTATGAAAATGATGACCATATTCCTCGTTTGTTATGGAACATGTTAAACGTTAAATTTACGAAAGATGATTTTGAAGGATTTATCCAAAAACCATACGAGGAAATCTTAAGATAATCCTTATTAAAAATCTTAGGGACAGATTTCATTTTTTTTAAACACAATATTAAGAGAAAAAGTATAAATTAAGGCTGCAAATAAGGGTCAGCAAAGACATCATGCCAAGGAAGTTTAAATGTGAAGACAGTAAATTCTACAACAAGGTAAATGGATAAAACTATGATTAATACTTTAAATCGTTTACTAAACTCCAAATTCTTAAATTCTTGCTCAAAAATGCTTACCAAAATTGCTGTAATATAAACGACAATTTGTGCGTAAATTATTTCAACAATAAAATAACGTTCACCGTAGAACATCGCTAAAGTCAAAAAGAGGATAAATATAAACCAGGAAATAATAATAGCAGATAACATGTGTGAAAAGAAAAATTTATTTTTGTCCTGTATCTGTTTACGAAAGATGAAATATTCAATAAGAGTCAGAATTATATATGAATAAAATGCATTTTTAAAGTGTTGAAAAACGCTTTCATTTATTGGACTGAAGAGAGAAAAAATAATATTTGGAAACCATTTATATAAATAATGGAGAACAATGAATATTCCTAATAATAATAAACTCCTAACATACATATACCTCTTGCTATTTAGTTCCATAAAATCCTACCTAATATCTCCTAAATATTAAGAACATAAAATTACTAATCTTTAAAATTTGATACAATTAATAAAATTGAACTTAATAAAATATTAAAACCTACATTTTACATATTTACAAAATCGGAATTTCTTTTTATTTATGTAAAAAAAAAGAATTTTACATAACTATTTTTGATATAAAATCTTATATTTTTTGACATAATTTTTGTAATCTATCAATTTATTAAAGTTATATTTAAATCCTCCTTTTACCAAAATTATAAATTTTTACATATTTTGTTCTAAATATTATAAAATAAATTTAAATAACATAAGTGATATGAATAGTTTTAATACATATCTTTGAATAAATTTTATTTGTAGATGTTTAATAGCAACTACTTTAAGCAGTAGGATGTGTTTTACACGTTGATTTTTTAAATTCAACGGGTAAGGGGTTATTATAATGTATAGTGTGTATCAAGAATATAATAATAATTTTGAGGAAATCTTTGAGAATTCATTCGATTATATCTATCTTCATGATACTCAAGGAAATATCTTTGATATTAATGAAGTAGTCGTAAAGAACCTTGGATATTCAAGGGAAGAAATTCTATCTATGAATGCAATTGAATTCTTATCAATCGTAGAAAATACCGATGAGATTAAAAAAGCAATAAAGAGCACGATTCAAACAGGGAAAGTAAATAAGCCAAGAATCTATAGAGTTAAGAAAAAAAATGGAGAAATTGTCTATTTAGAAGTAAATACAATTCCATTAAAAAAAAATGGAAAAGTATACGCGATTCTAGGAATTGGCCATGATATTACAAACCATAAAAAAGTGGAACAAAAATTAAGAGAATCAGAGCAAAAATATCGTCATTTATTTGAGCAATCTCCATATAGTATTTCAATTTATGATTCCAAGGGAATTTTGATTGCCTCCAATCATATTCTCATGCATAAATTAGGAAACTATGTTAAAGAAGATTTTACAGGGAAAAGTTTTATTGAAATAATTAAATACTTCAAGAATTCGAAAGAACTCATACGATTATTTAGTGAACGACTTAAATCACTTCGTAAGGATGTTAATTTAAATCCAATCGAAATTCCTTTAATTACTAAAGAGGGAAGGAAAATCTGGCTACACTGGCAAAGCTCTAAAATTAAAATAGGAAATAAGAACTTTATACAAGTTATTATGCATGATATAACAGATAAAAAAGAATCAGAAGAATTATTTAGGAGTCTTTTTGAACAAGCGATAGATGGAATTCTTCTTGCGGATACAAAAACTTTGAAATTCTATACAGGCAATAATATGATTTGCGAGATGTTAGGCTATACTTTAGAAGAAATAAAAAACCTAAAGGTAAATGATATCCATCCTGAAGAAAATTTACCCACCATTCTTGAACAATTTGAAAGGATGGTTTCTGGTGAAATAACTTCTACTCGAGATACTCCTGTAAAAAAGAAAGATGGGAATATCTTTTATGCTGATATTAATGCTTCAATGATTGAATTTGCGGGAAGAACATATTTAATGGGTATATTTCGAGATATCAGTGAGTATAGAATAGATCACTATAAATTAATAGAATCAGAAGAAAAATATCATACATTATATAATAATTCTTCAAGTGGTATTGTTTATCATAAGATAGTATACG
>Ga0209976_10001555_pt1 | contig 13485 bp, 10 predicted proteins | sample SumtaG_FD_182806 | JGI IMG/M metagenome (GOLD analysis project Ga0209976, IMG submission 182806) | Deep subsurface microbial communities from Indian Ocean to uncover new lineages of life (NeLLi) - Sumatra_00157 metaG (SPAdes) (version 2) | ecosystem: Environmental > Aquatic > Marine > Oceanic >...
CGGAGGGCTGACGCTTTCGTCTTTGTAATAAATCCTGGCCGGTGTCTTAAGGTGCTTTTCGAGATTGACCGCTCTTCTCAGCGGTGTCGGACGCCACCGATAAAGAATGTCAAGGATCTCCTCAGGTATATCAATCCATCGCTCGGTGCTTACCTCCTGCTCAATCAGGTTCATCGGAAATACTGGTGCAAGCATATCCGGTGTCACAGGCTTTCCATCAGGCCCAAGAGGAGGAAGCAGAGGCGTTGGCAAATCCGCTGCCATGTTGTACCACTGCCGAGGTATATCATTTTCCTTCAATTGAATTTTCTGTTCCACTGTTCTATCTCCCAAAACCACACACACTACGAGCATTGAGCGAATGGCTAGTAACTAAAATATTATGTGGCCGATGTCAAATAAAATAAAACCGTTTTTCGCTCTCTGCGGCGGCAACGTATAACCTCAGTCAGTTTCCTCGTAACTATTTGTAAAAACACGTTATATGATTATCGACCAACTCGGGAATATTCTTTAAGTTACTCATTATCGGCCACAGGTAAATCCCCGTTTTCGGCAGGTTCCGTTTTGTGGTTTTTATCGCTATACATCGGCCCCAGCTAAAATAGTATCGCTGCGTAGCCGACGCTGTCTGTGCTTGAAGTGGCCATTTTTTCCATCATTATCTCGTGGCTGTTGGTCTGTGAAAGCAAAATTCCTCTTTCTTTACCCAGTTTTTTGGCTACCGCGACCGTCGCAGCGACAGCACCGGGACCGCAGGCATTGCCGTTTTCAGCAGCATTAAGCAGGATTTGGTCGGCCTTAAGCTCTAATGCCAGGTCTATGAATTGCCGGTCGTTAATTTCACTTGCCCACTTTAAGGCATCGGTCCCGGTACCTACGGGCGTAAACCCGTAACGCGGGCCATAATGTGTCAAATCGGTCGAACCGATGCAAATCACTCGTTTTTCGCTTTCGGCAATAATCTGGCCGACGGCCCGGCCCAAAGGCGCGCTTTTCGGCACAGGAGGCGTAATTATAGGCAGAATTTGGGCGTCGGCAAACAAATGCTGGATGAAGGGGACCTGAACTTCGATGCTGTGCTCGGTATTATGAGCACTGAGGCCGCTGACAGCGGTGCCCGTTTCCAATACCGCCGCCGCCATCTGCTCGTCGATTTGGATTTGGCCAAGCGGTGTCGCCCAGCGGCCCCGGTCATAAACGGCCGCCGCGGTACCGAAGTAGCCGTGGGCGGCCCCAAACAGTACGAAGGTATCAACGGTGTCGTGACGCTGCTTTACGGCAGAAAATATCATTGCAGCCAGGGCCCCGCTGAAAACCCAGCCGGCGTGCGGGACAATGCCGGCAACTATCCTCTCCGGAAGCGCTTCGGGCAGGCTCTTTTCGGCCAGGCATTGCTCAATCTCCTTCAGGCACCCGGCCCGGTCGGCGGGATAAAACTGGCCTGCAACAATAGGAGCTCTTGTCTGCATCTTTGACTCTCACTTGCAATCAAGGCCCAAGGCCGTTATCATTCTGGCCTGGCTTCAAATCAAGCAATATTGTAAACGCCGTTTCGGGAAAAAAGCAAATGGCATCTGAAAATAAAGCTGTGGTCGCGGTAGTAATGGGCTCGGACAGCGATTTGGCCGTTATGCAAAGCTGCATCGATACCTTGAAAGATTTCGGAATTGCCCCTGTTGTGCGGATAATCTCCGCTCACAGGATACCTGACGTGGCCGCCGAATTCGCCGGAAACGCCGCAAAACACGGTTTCAAGGTGATAATTGCAGCGGCAGGCATGGCCGCCCATCTGGCTGGCGCGATGGCGGCCAATACCACGCTGCCGGTAATCGGTGTGCCGCTGATATCGAGCAGTGGATTAGAGGGAGTCGATGCCTTCTTGAGCACCGTTCAGATGCCGCCGGGTGTTCCCGTCGCGACGGTCGCCATCGGCAAGGCCGGCGCCAAAAACGCCGCCATCCTCGCCGTGCAAATCCTCGCCCTTTCGAACGAAGACCTCGCAAAAAAATTAGCCGACTTCAAAAAGGCACAGGCACAGAAGGTTGCCGAAAAAGATTCGGCGCTGCAATAGCTCCGTCAATGCCCTTGAGTGCGGCGAGATTTGCCAACCAAACCTAATCCCACCAGCCAGAGAATTGCCGAAGTCGGTTCGGGGACTTCGACTTTCATTTTGAAGCTTTTGAGAACACCGGTATTCATAGGCCAGCTGTCTTCGACCTGCAGTCGCCATGTGCCAAAGACATCCTCGCCGTCAAAGGCACTTAGCAGAACGGGAGCCCTTGGTTTGAATCGGCCGGCGAAGGGGGCTTGGCCGTCTTCGATTCCAAGCAGGGCTTCATCATCAAAAATCGTGTTGAGATAGTTTTTGCCCTCGAAGTATTCCGTTTGCGGGTTATAGAAATTAAGGCAGACTCTCGTGCCGGCAGGGCTTTGCAGAAAGAGCTGCAAGTCGAAGACTTTGCTGTGGTTGATGGTAATATGGACATTCAGGTCCTGGATGATGAAATGGTCCGTAACCTCGATTATCGCGTCATCCATCAGACCCCTGGTGCTCTTGGAATCCGCGGGGATAGGTTTATTGAAGTTATCGCGGCCGTAGATGCGAACGGGGCCGGCAACGGCAGGATTACAGGTGGCTGCAACAATTAGAAATACAACTAACGCTCTCGGTACCGGGTTTCGAGTATACATTTTGACCTCACCAAAAACTAAAGACAAATGTTACTCGAACCCTCTGTCTCTTCAGTATTGCATTTATACTATTTCCGAATCGTTTTGTCAAGTGAAAAGAAATCGTCCCCCGAGAATATTTTTTTCGCAGCAGCAGGCCTGTTGGACTATTGTACCTCAAGGACAGAGTTTAATTCGCCGAAGGGATTAATCTCGTTATTTTCGTTATACGGGTCCTGCTGCCACTGGCCGTCAACAACCAGACGATAGCGGTATTTGCCGGCCGGCAGATTGAGCTTCGTTTGCCAGACGCCGCTTTTGCCTACCTTTTCCATAGTGGTATCGCTCGGCTGCCAATTGTTGAAATCGCCGGCAATCTGGACGGTGTCCGCTCGTGGATAAAGTGTTACGAAAACCACCGCATCGGAAATCTGGTTGACACCGTAGTAGTCGCTCAATTTGGCGTCAAGCCCGAGCATCGGCTGTTCTTGTTCGCCCTGAACATGTTCTGTTTCTTCAAGTTCAGGCTGTTCGACTTCTAAAGACGCGCTCTGCCGGACTTCTACAGGCTCGCTCTGCGATGCTTCTACGGGCACCGGCTGGGCGACTTCTGCAGGCTCAAGTTGCTCTGCTTCTAAAGACTCGCTCTGCGATGCTTCTACGGGCTCAGGTTGCTCTATTTCTATAGGCTTGGGTTGCTCTACTACTACAGGCTCGGGCTGCTCCACTTTTTCAGGTTCGAGATGGGCGGTCTTTTCAGGTTCGCTCGGGCCCGTCACGGCAGTGGTCAGCTTCGCAGGCAGCTTCGACGAAGCAAGAAGCTGTTCGGCGCTTGCGCTTATGGCTTCAAGTCTTTCGGTGAGCGAATTTGCCAACTTGTGCTGCTGCTGTTTGGTTTGCGAGACCATTACCTCTTCGGCCAGTGAAACAAAATCCTTCTGCCCTTTGCTGGCGGGGTCATATTCGGTTACAGGCTGGCCGAAGCTGGCGGCCTCTTTGATTTTGGTGTTGAAATTAATGATGGTTTTGAACATCTTGTCGCCGAAATGGTTTCGCAGTTCGGACAGGATCTCCCTTGCCATCTTTGTTCGGATGTCGTACATGCTTGCCAGCACCCTGACATCTACGTGGTGATTGCATCGTTCGCAGAGTATGCTTAGTGTCTCGAGCTGTTTGCTCAGCCCGTGCAGGGCGAAGTATCCCGTCTCGACCGGGACGACAACCTCCGTGGCCGCTGTCAGCGCATTGAAGGTCAACAGACCTACCGCCGGCGGACAATCTATAATGGCAAAGTCGTAGTTATTTTCGGCCTCGGCCAGGACGGTCTTTAAGCAGCGTTCGCGTTCGGCTATTCCGGACATCTGCTGTTCAAACGCAGACAGGTCGATGCTGGCCGGCGCCAGGTCGAGTTTCTCGCCTATCTGCCAGAGTATTTCCGACAGTCTTATCGGCTCATTTCTGCTTGTACTGATAAGCACATCGTAAATGCTTTGCTCAACCTGTTCCTCGGGTACGGCCAGACCGACGGCACAATGAGACTGGGGGTCCATATCGACCAGCAGTGTACGCATGTTCTTTTCGGCCAGGGCGCTGGCAAGGTTTATCGATACCGTGGTCTTTCCGCAGCCACCCTTCTGGTTCACGATCGCTATGGTTCTCATAGTGTTTCTCCCGCCTTGGATAATCTGCGTGCAATCCGTTACAAGATTACAACCGGATGCACCTGCGCCAGATAGTAAAGCCCCTTTTCAATTTAGAAAACGCGGTACATTATTTCGCACAATATCTTTTTCGGCAAAGACTTAGGCGAAACTTTATCATTTTATGGGACGAGCCGATAAAAATCGGCGATAACAGGCCTGAAAAGCGACGTTATCGGCCGGCCGGACGACGGCGCATGTCACCTGCCGGGGCCCGAAGAAAGGACAAAACAGCGGTTTGGCAAACACCGCAGAAAGGGCTGATTTCGCGGTTTTTCGGCTCGGTCAAGCGAAATTTGACGTGTCTTCGAGGGTCTTTTTGACAAAATCGAGAAAGCCCGCGGCATATGCACCATTGGCAATTCGGTGGTCTACTGCCAGCGTCAGGCTCATGAGTTTTCGGGTTGCCGTCTTTGCGTTGTCGGGTACGCAGGTATCAATTATGGCCCCTACCCCGAGAATGCTGCACTGACCCGGGATGACAATAGGGATAAACGACTCGACACCCAAAGGGCCAAGGTTGCTGATTGTGATGCTGCCGTCTTCGAGCTCGGCTGGTTCGAGTTTATTGAGAACGGCCTTTTTGCCAAGCACCGTGGTTTCCTGTGCGATTTGCCTCAGACTCTTGCCGAGCACATCCTTAATAACAGGGACAATAACATCATCTCCCACAGAAACGGCTATACCTGCATTGATACTGTTAGGCACCTGGATTACATCGCCGGCAAGCCTGCCCGCCATAATCGGGAACTTTTCGAGGCCGACCGCCACCGCCCGGATGAGCAAATCATTGTAGGAAATCGAAACTTCGGATTTTTTGTTAAGCCGTTCGCGCAGTGCGACAAGTTCGGTTACGTCGGCTTTTACCGTCAGATAGAAGCAGGGTTTCTGCCGTTTAGAGCGAAGCATCCTTTCAGCAGTTATTTTCTGAAGCCTGCTCAGAGATACGACAGAACCGAGGGTGATTTGGTCGGGACTGACCGCCGTAGCAGCCTCTATAGCAACGACAGGCGAACCGTCGCAATCACAAACGCAGTTGGCGGTATGCTTTTCCAGATACACCGGCTTTAGCGTTTCGACCAGGGTTTGTGGAATCGGCTCGTTCTTGTCGGCCAATATCAAAACGGGCTGACCGACGGCGAGCGGTCGGCCGAGTTCGGCAAGGATATGCCTGACAAACCCATCGGCGGGCGATTCGATTTCGACGGCAGCCTTGTCAGTCTCAATTTCAAACAGACAGTCGCCCTCTTTGACCTCGTCGCCGACCTTGACACGGTATTCGACGACGACCGCCTCTTCCATTGTCTTGCCGAGCTTGGGTATTCGTACTTCCGTGGACATCAGCAAAAATCATCCTTCAAATACGCTGAGAGAGTTACTGCGAAGATAAAATCAGATTTTACGGGCACCCTGCCGGCGGGAGTATATCAGGGCGGTTATGTGCCGACAATAAAAAAGTGCCGCCCGAGTCAGCGGCAGGGCGGCACGGCTTGACAGAGCCTGTCATTTCAACTCATTCGGTTCTTAAGTATTACTACAAAGATATTAGCAAGGACCGTGCTAAAAGGGCTGGATGTGGCACACCGGCGTCAAAATAGGCTGTTTGGGTACTCCGGGGCATTACCGGGCTGTCAATTTGGCATCTGCTTGTTGCAAAGCGAGCAAAATGGCAGACGTCCAAAATGGCGGTTGTAGGTGTCGGGCAAAAATGGTAGTTTAGCCGCCGCTATTATAGTTTTGAGGGGCTAAACAAAATGACAGAGAACCAAATAAAAACCGATGCACTGCGTACGGACATTCGCGAGAGCGTCAGAATTTTTGCAGAGAGACTATTTGATGCTCTGGGCAGTAACTTACAGAGCATTACTGTGGTCGGCAGCAGTCTGACGGCGGATTTCCACGTCGGCCGAAGCGATATCAATACCGTCTGTGTCCTGGGCGAACGCACGCTGCAATCTCTAAAGGCTTTGGCGGCCTTGACAAAACAGATGCGAAAACGCAGAATTTCGGCGCCGCTGCTTATGACAAAAGAATACATCGAGCGGTCACGGGATGTCTTCGGAATTGAGCTTCTGGATTTACAGCTTACCCATGCGACGATTTACGGCGACGACCCGTTCGAAGGTCTTGAGTTTACAAACAGTGATGTTCGGCTGCAATGCGAGCGGGAGCTCAAGGCGACGCTGATTCGCCTGCGGCAGGGATTTGTTGCCTCGGCGGCGAATACAAAACTGGTGCGGGACATTCTTGTCTCGGCGGCAGTGTCACTGGTGCCGTTACTTCGGGCGATGTTGTGGCTCAAAGACATTGACAGACCCAAATCGGCAAAGGATGTGCTTTCGAAGGCAGCCCAGCATTTCGGCATTGATACCACGCCCGTTGCGGATGCAAGAAACCTCCGATACGAAAAGACAAAGCTTGACCGGATTCAGACCGAACAGGCCTTTGAATCGGTATATGCAACCGTTGATAAACTGGCGGTGATAGTAGATGAGCTGAAGGTTTAGTGATGCGAAAAGTTTTTATCGCTCCGGTTGTGGTGCTTCTGGTTTTGGCAGGCAGCACCGGTCTTTGCTTTGCAAAGGTCACGCTGCCGATGCCGCAGCATTACGTCGAAGACTACGCCAACGTCATAAACCCCGACCATGAGCGCTCGCTTAACGGAATTCTGCAGGAACTCGAACAAAAAAGCGGTGCTCAATATATTGTTCTTACGGTAAAAACAACCGAAGCTGTGGCAATAGAGCAGTTCGCGATTGAGCTGGCCGAACAATGGAAGCTTGGACAGGCTGGAAAAGATAACGGAATGCTGTTTGTGCTGGCCTCGGCGGACAGACGATACCGCTTTGAGGTCGGTTACGGACTCGAGGGATTTATCACCGACGCCTACTGCGGCAGAGTCGGCAGAGAGGTACTGACACCCTACCTGAAAAAGGGCGACTACAGTACGGGCATCTACCAGGTGAATCTGCAAGTCACTGCGAGGATTGCCAAAGAATACGGGATTACCTTAACGGGTATGCCGAAGCTTGCGCCGGTACCACAGCGCCGACCCGGCCTGCCCTGCTGCGGCTATCTGCCGCTGTTGTTCTTTCTTTTGATAATATTTGGCGGCGCAGGCAGAGGAAGAGGCAGAGGGCTTTGGCTGTTTCTGCCTTTTATGATGGGCGGTTTCGGCGGATACGGGGGCGGTTACGGCAGGAGCGGCTCATACGGCGGGGGCAGTTTCGGCGGCGGCTTCGGTGGATTTGGCGGCGGCTTTGGCGGCGGATTCGGCGGAGGCGGAGCAAGCGGCGGGTGGTAGAGGAAAAGGCAAAAGTAAAAGATACGAATTTCGGAGCACAAAAATGGAAAAGCACGGCAAGATATCGGGTGCGGTGATTATTGTCCTGGCGGTAATAGTTCTTCTGGCGGTCGTGGTATTCGGCTGGTATATCGGCGGCTACAACAAGGCGGTTCGACTCGACGAGGGAGCTAAAACTGCCTGGTCAAATGTCGATACGGTCTTGCAGCGACGGCTTGATTTGGTGCCGAATCTGATTGAAACGGTCAAGGGTTACGCATCTCACGAAAAGGAACTGTTCGAGAGCCTTGCCAAATCGCGTGAAAAGTACTTCCAGGCAGGTAACGTAGGTCAAAAAATGGCGGCTTCGAACGAATTGACAGGGCTCTTGTCAAGGCTTCTGGTGCTTCGGGAGGCATATCCGGACCTGAAGGCCAACCAGAACTTCCTCGCGCTTCAAGATCAACTCGAAGGCACCGAGAACCGCATCGCGGTGGCGCGAACCAGGTATAATGACGCCACCAAACAGCTCAACTCCTATTCGCGGGAATTCTTCGGTTCGTTCTTCTGCAGACGGGCAAATGTTGAACCGGCCGAGTACTTTGAGGCAACGGACAAGGCAAAGACTGAGGTGCCCCAGGTCAAATTCTAAGCAATTCCAAACAACCTGACATCTGAGCAGCGTTTAACGTTTGCGTTGTTTCTTTGCTTTGTGCGCCTTTTTCGCTCTCAACAGTGAGGAGGGATTTAGATTTTTGGCCTCGATGTCCTTGAAGTAGTTCACCGTGCCGACCTTTAGTTCGACCGTTGATGCATCGTCACAGACGATAATCCCCGCCGGGTGCAACTGCAATGCCGAGACCGTCCACATATGATTGGCGCCGCTCTCGACGGCGTGCCGCAGGGCGCGGGCCTTGTTGTGGCCGTTAACGATAATCATCACTTCATCGGCATCCATAACCGTGCCGACACCAACGGTCAAAGCCGTTTTGGGGACTTTTTTGACGTCATTATCGAAAAACCGCGAATTGGCGATTATCGTATCGGTGGTCAGCGCCATCATGCGCGTTCTTGATGTCAGCGACGAGCCCGGCTCGTTAAACGCGATATGGCCGTCAGGACCTATGCCGCCAAGAAACAGCCTGATACCGCCCATCTTTTTTATCTTTTCTTCATATCGGGCGCACTGGGCTTCGGGGTCCGGCGCATTGCCGTCGAGGATGTTGACGTTGTCCTTCTTTATATCGATGTGGCTGAAAAAGTTGTTCCACATAAACGAGTGATAGCTTTCGGGATGGTCTTTAGGCAGGTTGACATATTCGTCCATGTTAAAGGTAATAACGTTTTTGAATGAGACCTTTTCCCTTTTATTACTTTTTATCAGCTGCTTGTACATTCCCAGCGGAGACGAGCCCGTAGGCAGACCCAGCACAAACGGTTTTGACGGCGTCGGGTTGAACTCGTTTATTTTCTTTACGACATAATTGGCCGCCCATTTGGATACGAGTTCGTAATCCGGTTGAATGATGACTCTCATAGGTTTTTCTCCTGGCTTAAGTACAGTTTGATTTAACGCAGCTTTTCCATTCGGCGGATAAGTTCATCGCCAAGTTCACTTTTTACCTCTATGTGCTGCTGGATTTCCTTGACGAAGCTGTTTTCCTCGAATTTTCCTCTGACCGCTTCGAAGTCGGCCTGCTTGCTCTTCTCGTCGCCGTCAGGCCCATAGCCTATTTGTGCGGTGGCGGTAAATTCCTTGCCGGCGTCGTGATAGAGTATATTGTCGAGCTCAATTACGGCGGCCTTCCACCTTTTCGTCATCTCAATAATGTCTTCTGCCGTTATTTGCTCGATTGTCTTGCCGAGTTCTTTCTCAAGGACTTCCGCCGCCCAGGCCCACTCATACTTTTCATAGTTTTCGTGCATCGTCCCGAACGCCTCGGCTACCTGCTCGAGGGTCTTTATTTTGCCGGCTTCAATCTCGTCAAGCATTGCCTCAACCGCCTCTTCGGGGGCAAACAAGCCCGCCAGGTCCCGCCATTTGCCGGTCCCGATTTTTGTTTCGGGCTTGAGAACCGCTCTGAGTTCCTCGGTATTTTTGAGTTCTTTGCCTCCGAGCCGGTGAATCAGACAGTTGCCCAGAAACTTGTCGATACCGATTGTGTACATTTTGATGCCGCGATGCAGAGAGGAATTTGAAATCTGGCAACTGTGATATGTGTAGTAGTCTGACGTTTCACCCGAACAGGCTTTAAGCTCGCCAAGCAGACTTTTGCCGTTCATCATCTTCTGGATTGTAAATGGGCTCAAGAGCTTGAAGTTTATAAGGTCCAGCTTGTTCGGGTCTTTACGCTTGTCGCGTTTGGGCCATTTGCGGGCATCTCGAACGGTCCCGACACTTCGCAGGTTCACGCCGGGAGCAAGATGACTTTCGTCCTCGTGCTCAATAAGATACGAAAACGGTAAATCGGAGGTGTCTGAGTTTCTATAGTGCCGGCCCATGACAACGGTAAAGGCGCCGACCTTGGCCGGCCAGAGCATATACGAATCACTGGCGGTCTTGGAGCCACGTTCAAGAACACCCTGGTGCACAGGGCCGAGTTTGTACATATGGTTACTTTGGTTGGTTCCGCTACCTGCGTTGCAGAACGAAAACAACCCCGCTATCAACAGTGTTGATTTGTGGTGGGTCACGGTATAGGGACCTGCGAAAATCGCACAGGCCTCGCCGTGAAAGCCGCCGCAATTTGCGAAAAACACCGAGTTTTCAGCCGAATACTGCTTGCCAAGGACAGTCGCCTGGCCGACAAAACACTTTGATATTATTGTTCCATCGGTGACCTGTGAGCCGCTGCAGCAGATAAAATCCTCGGCAAAGACCCCAGCACCAATGTATACGGGAGCCTCTTCGCAACTGTTGACCGAGCCGTTCTCCAGTTTGTTGACCCCTTCGAGAACCGCTGCCGGGCCCGTCTTGACATTCCTTATGGTTCGGCAGTTAATGACTTTGGTGCCCTTTGCAAGCAAGCCTGTTGATGAGGTAACAGAGGCCGTGTAAGCGGCTATCATTTCTTGCAGCTTTTCGATTGTCCCGGGCCTGTGCCGATAGCACGCAATTACATAGGCGGTGTGGGCCGACAGGTGGTCGTAGATTGGTATTTCTCTGCCGCCTGCCTCGTTGATTGCCTCAACTTCGGTGCCGTTGCCGAATGAGCTTTCGCCTTCTGCAACAATCAGGTCGACATTTTCAATCACCACGTCGTCTTCTATATTGTAATTGGCAATGTAATTCTTGACCCGGTTGATGTAGACGTTGTTGCCGATGTTGCAGTTGTGTATCACCGCGTTACTTATTCCGGATTGCCTGGTCAGTCCTCCGGAAAAGGTGACTTGCTTTTCAAACAGACCCAATCTCACTTTGCCTGAAAACCGGGTCGTTTTTACCATGTCGGCTTTGAAGCCTTCGGCGACTTTAATTTGCGAGAAGTCATCGCAACTGCAGCCCTGGCTGCTTAACTGCTTTATTTCCTCAGAGCTCAAAGGGCGATACCGGCCGGCAGATGCACGGGATTGTAATGTCATATAGCACCTCTTTGCTAAAGTTCACTTCGGCCAAGAAAAAACACGACACGACAGCGTACAAGCTACTCAACGCATTGCAGTGATATTAGAAAAATAAATATACCGATAAGCCTTTCACAACGCAAGAATTTTCGCACTTACCGGGCACTTAAGGGCTTCGCAGGCCAAAGAAAGGGTCATATAGAGCATCAAGGCAGTGCAAGCAGTTGTTAATACGTTGATAATGCTGACAATGTTGTTCTTAATAGGATTTATAAGCATGACTTATGTAAGGCGGCCGCCCAGGAAGCGATGTTGCTATGCGGGGCCACTGTCGCATCTGTCTTATACCAATTTGTATTTAGTTAATGCGCTGACGTGGGTATTTACACGTTGTCATTGCAACCCGACGAAGTCGCCGCGGCAATCTCATCAACTCATTCACTTCACACTTGGACAGCCCTTGTTCGATACTTGTCTGACGACAGTCAAGATTAGGATTTAGGATTTGTCCAACGCTCACCGCCATACGCCGTCTTCGGGCTATTAACCGAAATCAGACACGCCCCGGCCCTATGGCAATACTCAATGAAACTTATGGAAAAACCGCCGGCTGAATCATATAATCGCACCGGACAATGGAACAGGAATCCACAAATAACCTGCAACAACAAGCTCAGCCGCTTACCTCTGAATCTCGGCTGCTAACAGCAGCGTTGCTGGCAATCACCCTCGTAGCCTACATCCCGGCCATGCGCGCCGGTTTCATATGGGATGACGACATATATGTAGAGAACAACCAGACCTTGCGTTCGCTCGACGGTCTGCGACAAATCTGGTTCGAGCCAAAGGCCACACCTCAATACTACCCGATGGTCCACACCAGTTACTGGCTCGAGTACAGGCTCTGGGACTTGAATCCTGCCGGCTATCATACCGTCAACATCCTTTTGCACTCGATAAATGCCGTCCTGCTGTTCCGACTATTGAGCCTTCTTGGTATACCCGGAGCTTTCCTTGCCGCAGCGGTATTCGCCATCCATCCGGTCCACGTCGAATCGGTAGCATGGATAACGGAACGCAAGAACACCCTCTCTACCCTGTTCTATTTTCTCTCTGCGCTTACCTATCTGCGGTTCGCAACCCCGGGCGAAAAATCCCTGCCCCCCGCAAAATCCGTCTCGCTCTACCTCGCTTCTTTTGCGCTGTTCGTATGCGCGCTCTTAAGTAAAACCGTTACCTGTACGTTGCCGGCCGCAATATTGCTCATCCTGTGGTGGAAGAAGAAAAACATAACCGCCAAAGACGTATTTCGCCTTATACCTTTTTTCCTCGTCGGTCTGGCGCTCGGTGTTACAACCGCATGGCTGGAAAAATACCGGGTCGGTGCTGCGGGCGAAGACTGGCAGCTTTCCTTGATGCAGCGATGCCTGCTCGCCGGGCGAGTGATTTGCTTTTACGCTTTTAAGCTCATTTGGCCGGCAAAATTATCCTTTGTTTATCCCCGCTGGCAGCTCGATACTTCGCTGTGGTGGCAGTATCTGTTTCCTGCCGCGGTATTAACAACTATCGCAGCTTTCTGGCGCTTTCAACGCAGAATCGGGACAGGGCCTTTGGTTGCCGTGCTGTTCTTCGCAGGGACACTGACGCCGGCTTTGGGCTTTTTCGATGTTTATCCTATGCGCTTTTCCTTCGTCGCCGACCACTTTCAATACCTGGCAAGTATCGGCCTGATAGCCCTTGCCGCAGCAGTCCTCACTAATGCAGCCAAACGACTGAATCAAACAGCCCCGATTAACACGAGGGTTTTTATGTACGCCGCAGTTTTACTGCTCGGTGTCTTAAGCTTCAAGCAGTGTATCATCTACGCAGATTCCCGAACACTCTGGCAGGATACGCTCAAAAAAAACCCCAACGCATGGATAGCCTGGACCAACCTCGGCTTACAGTTGACCACCCAGGGAAAACACGAACAGTCGGTAAATTATTACAGAAAAGCTCTCGAAATCAAACCCGATGAGATAGTCTCCTTAAACGATATGGCTATGGCGCTTCACCTGCTCGGTAGATCCGATGAGGCAATCGCCTGCTTCCAAAAGGCGCTGCTCATCGAGCCGGACTACGCGGACGCTCATAACAATTTTGGCTATACGCTGGAATCGCAGGGCAACCTCGACGAAGCAATGAAGCACTATAGACGGGCCCTTGAGATATCCCCCAACAACCCCGGCATACACAGCAACCTCGCCAATGCCCTTGCCGGCCGGG
>Ga0209976_10001557_pt1 | contig 13485 bp, 13 predicted proteins | sample SumtaG_FD_182806 | JGI IMG/M metagenome (GOLD analysis project Ga0209976, IMG submission 182806) | Deep subsurface microbial communities from Indian Ocean to uncover new lineages of life (NeLLi) - Sumatra_00157 metaG (SPAdes) (version 2) | ecosystem: Environmental > Aquatic > Marine > Oceanic >...
CACACCTCCTGCTGACCGACTTCAGCCACGGAAACGTTCATGTGATTGACGGTGCGGTCCTTCAGGGACTTCACCACCCGGCGCTTGTCCTTAAGGCTGTAAGCCTCGGGGATTGAGATGGTTGCGCTAAGGAGGGCGATTTGCATGGGAAGCGAAGATTAATCAATGCTCTGCAAACTTGCTAGGCATCTCTGTAAACTGTCACAAACTTCTGAGGCGGCCAATGGAGACCAGAGGCTCTGGGCAAAATCAGCAATGCGGGATGCATAAGCAGGTCCTTCTTTTGCTGTACCGCCGGGAAATGGAACCATTTCATCTTTCATGTCTTGACTGCTAAATCTTTCAATAATACTAATTAATTCAGCTTTCGGGTCTTCTATGGTCTCAGGGTTTGAAGGAAACTTCGATTTAGGAATGCCAAAATATTGGGCACAGCCTATGATATCTCCCATTATCCATGCTTCTACTTCTCTAACAACTATTCTAAAATACATTTGGGACGCAGGAGAAGGTATTAGCTTTTCACAAAGCTTGGGAGCACATTCGGCGTCATGATCCAAATCACGAAGTACTAGCCAGGGTGAGAATCTTGCTGCGTTATTATAGCCGTTTAGATTCTTATCAAGATTACCTTTGCCCCTTTTGATATGAATTTCCGCAATACTAAGCCCGGTCACATCACATAGTTTTCGCACCATTACTTCATCTGGATAGCCCTCAACCGCAGCAGTAATGAAAGAAGGCATTATTCACCAAAGAGAGCAATCTGAGATGCTTTTTGGGGGGCCGTTTTCGGTATTACTGCATCAGCAATGGTAATATCTCCATTTTCTAAAAGAGCCACGATTTGTTTATCCTCTTGGGCAGTCATTACTCTTGTTCCTTCATGACTTGGTATACATAATAGTACCTCGTTTGCTTCTATGCCTGAATCTTGTAATAGGTCGCCTGAATGTGTACTAATAAATACTTGACGGCCCCGTTTTCTGCTTATTCTAGCCAGCATTTGTGGTATATGGCGGATTAATTCGGGATGGAGAGATAATTCTGGTTCTTCCAACAGCAACGGCCCTGTCCCCTCAAGCACAGCCCAAAGTAATCCTAGAAGGCGGAGAGTACCGTCAGAAAATTGATCTTCTGTTTGCCACCCGGCATTTGGTCTCCAATGCTCATAAAGACCTTGAATATGAGGGGTTCCTCGATTATCACGGACTAATTCTAAATCTTTAAGCTGCGGTACTGCCACTCGTAATGCGGTTCTTATTTTATTTAGCCTGGATTCCAACGTGCTTTTAGGTGTCCTCGCGAGCCTCTCCAGAAAATCGCCACCATAAGGATCATTCACTTTACCAGTCGAGCGATCGGGTTCTCTTACTAATTGAGGGACAATATGGAGATACCTTACAGTGTTGAGAAATTCAGATATCTCCCTGAACTGCTTATTTGCATTTACCTGTTCCAAGTGCGTTTGCCTGAGACGTTCAGGGTCTGATTCATCCTCATCATCAGGCCTTGATAGAATAACTTTTCTAAATCTCTCAACAACTTCTTTTTTAACAACAGGTTTGCTTGCTTTATCCTGGACAATCTCAAGTCTATAAGTCCAATCTGGGCCTTCTACGCTATTATTGCCAAGATCTACTTCGAGAATAACCTGGGGGGCTCTCCGAGCAGCCAAACACCTAATTTTTGATATACCGCCCCTTTTATTAACTGCTTGCTGAAGCCCTCCCCCTATCGATGCGATGTCCTGCAAGAAGCGAAAAGCGTCCAGCAAGTTTGATTTTCCCGAGGCATTAGGCCCGACAATGAATGCTCTTCTCTGTAATTTGGTATCAACCTTAGGGAAGTTTCGCCAATTACTAAAATATATGCGTGTAAACCTCATCTTTCAAGTTCCCAGTGTTGGAAATGTTAGCGAGTGAATATTATTCATAACTACAAATTATATTCGATTCTATTCCTGTTATTTATTTCCTACATTTAATTTACAATTAATTTGAATGAGATCGCTATAGGGCAGAAATTCCTTCTCGAATCCTACCCCCCCAGAATATTCGGCAAGCCGTCTTTCCCGGAGCCGATGACCACCATCCTTCGCTTCCACTCAGGCTCGCCCGGCCTCGGCGTAGTCACAGCGAGCCTCGAACTACGCCCAGAGGGACAGGCCCCTGACCGTACAATCTTCAATCGACAATCCGTCGGTTGACGGATCAATCTTCAATTCCCTGGTTACTGCCCCCCCAATATAATCGGCAGACCGTCCTTGCCGGAGCCGATGACCACCACCTTGGCGTTGGGGCTGGCGGACAGGTTCTCGGTGGCCTCGATACCCTTCCAGCGCAGGAAGTTATCGCTGATCCCTTCGGCCACGGTCTTGTTGAAGTCTCTGATGCCCTGGGCCTCGATGCGCTTGCGCTCGGCCTCCTTACTCTCCCGCTGGAGTACGAACTCCATGCGCTGGCTCTCCTGCTCGGCCCGGAGCTTCTCCTCGATGGCGGTGCTCAGGTCTGCCGGGAGCGCAACCTGCCGCAGCGGGGTGGACTCGACGATGACGCCCCGGGGTGTCGTGGCGACATTCAGCTGCTGCTGGATTTTCAGGGCCACCTCTTCCCGCATATCAGTATACAGGGCCTTGGCCTCGTACTGGGCCGTGATGCCTCGAATCACCGAGCGGAAGTTGGGTAGCAGGATTTTACGGACGTAGTCTTCTTCGCGGCCGATGGTCTTGTACACCTCCGGGGCCATGGACCCGTCCAGGTGATAGATGATGCTAGCCTCCAACCCTATCGTGAGACCCTCCTTGGAGGGGACGCGCATCTCCTCGCGGCGCTCCTGGGTCTTGATGTTCATCTTGATGATTTCGGCAAAGGGGTTCCTCACGTTGATCCCCTCATAAAGAGGGGTGGCGTTAACCTTGCCGAAGATTTTCACCACCCCCACACTACCGGCCTGGATAACGGTGAGGGTCTGGGTTGCCGCCAGGATCAGGGCGATTACGCCGATCACCTGGATAAACCAGGTTCTCAATCCCATGGCGGCCAGCCGCTGGGATAGCTCGTAGTTGCGGCGCAGCTGCACGGCAAAGACAAAGGCGATGATGGCGATAATAAGAAACAGGACAAACTGCATGACTGGGTGCTCCTTAGATGAAGTATTCTATTTATTGTGACTCTGTGACCACCCCGAAAGCTATCCTATTAAATGGTTAATTACCGCTTTTTTCTTGCCGATACCCGGTGGCATAAATATTCGGCGGCGTGCTAACAACTCTTGCATTTCACCGTTTTCGGGCCTATCGTTGGTTCAAAATCGGGAGTTGGATCATTCCGGGCGGGTTTTCCGCCATCGGATGCTCTGCTGTCGGAGGAATTAGCAAATCATGTCTTTACGTTTGTCCCTTTCCACGCCGGAAGACGTCCTGCTCCGCCGGTTTCAACTGGCGGAACTGGGCCGGCCTTACCGGCAGCGCTATAATATCGCTCCGGGCCAGAAAGTGCTGGTGCTGGCGGAGCGAGAGGGAATCAACCGGATCACGGAGCTGGTCTGGGGGCTGATCCCTGCCGATGCTCACCATCAGGCCGTGGGTGCGGGACTGTTCCAGGTGCGGCAGGAATCGCTGCTCGAGATGGAGGCCATGCAGGAGCGCCTGGAAAAACGGCGCTGCGCGGTCCTGGTAGACGGATTTTTCCTCTGGCAGAAGTCCAACGAGGGGGCACAGCCGTGGTACATCTACCTCCGCAACAGCGTCCCTTTTGCCCTGGCTGCATTGTGGGAAGTGTGGGGCCCCAGAAGAGAAGAGCCCATTTACAGCTGTGCCATCGTCACCACCACTCCCAACGAGCTGGTCGCTCCTATCCACCACCGGATGCCGGTGATCCTCTCACCGGCGGGGCTGGCCAAATGGCTCAACCGCGAAATCACCGCGGCCGAGGAAGTGCTGCCCTTATGCAAACCGTGTCCTGGCAGCGAAATGGAAGCCCACAAAGTCAGCTCCCTGGTAGATAACGAAAAGCATAATTCCATCGAGGTGACCGATCCGGTCCTGTAAGCAAGGCCCCGGCCGATCTATCCTGAGGTCGGCAGCAGTAGCTGGCTATCCGCCAGGAGTTTTGCTCATTATTCATCAAATTCCTTCGTTTTCGCCTTCGGCGGTGCTAAGGGCGTTACTCCGGATGGGTCTCAGGATGACTATCCTCTAAAGAGCAGACCCCGCTATCACTAGCCTTGCGTTGAACTTGGGGAAGGCTCGCCAAAGGGTGACGTGGCTACACCCGGCTTCATTATCATAAACCCGGGCAGGCTACTACTTCAATCGCAACTACTCTCCCAGAAAATAGGCATAGCCAGAGAATCAGCATTTATATTAAAATGCAGACTTTAATATTAACCTTTTGCCTGGGACGAACGTCTAAGTGTTCAAATAGCATCCACTGCCAGGCGAATAAGCAGCTACTTATTGTTCGTTAATAAACGTACGAAAGGAATGATAAGGTTACGTATGCAGTATCTCCGCTCTTCCCTTCTTATCCTCGCGCTTGCTATTCCCCATCTTATCTTCAGTCAGGCCGCCCCCCAGCAGCCCGATACCGTTGATACGATTAAGAGGCAGGCTATAAAGGTCTATCTCGACTGCCGCCAATGCGACGAGGATTTTATCCGCACCGAGATCACTTTCGTGAACTTCGTGCGGGACCGCAAAGATGCCCAGGTCCATGTCCTGGTCACTTCCCAACATACGGCCAGCAGGGGCCATGAGTACACCCTCGCCTTCATCGGCCAGCACGATTTCGCCGGGAAAAATGATACCCTGACGTATGTCAGTAACGAACAGGATACCGACGATATCGTCCGCTCCGGTATCGTTCGAACTTTGAAGCTGGGGCTGGCCAGCTACGCGGCCAGGACCCCCCTGGCTGATTACCTGGACCTTTCATTTGCCAGAAAGGTATCCCCCACGGCAGTGGAAGACAGGTGGGACAGCTGGGTTTTCAGGTTAAGCACCAATCCCAACTTCGACGGCGAAGAGAGCCGCAGCTCCATTGACCTCAACGGCTCTATTTCGGCTGATCGCATCACTGAAGCACTAAAGATCCGGCTGTCGCTCAGAGGAGACTACGAAGAAGAAAAATTCAAAATCGAAGGCGAGAATGACGGGGATGACGAGTGGGAATCCAGTATTACCAGGGACCAGAGTTTTTCCGGCCTGGTAGTGAAGAGCATCACGGAGCACTGGTCGGCTGGAGCATCGCTCATGGTCAATTCAAGCACCTATCGGAATATTCAACGGGGCATCACCCTGTCACCGGCCGTGGAGTACAATCTCTTCCCCTACTCTGAATCTACTCGCCGCGAATTGCGCTTCCTGTATAAGCTCAGCCCCAACGACTTCCAGTACATTGATTCAACTCGTAGTGGGAAGATCGCTGAAAGATTACTCAGTGAATCCCTGGGTATCACGCTGGAGATCACTGAAAGATGGGGCACGATGAGGACCAGCCTTGAGGCATCCCATTATTTTCACGATTTTAATAAAAACCGGCTGGAACTCTCGAGTAACCTCAATTTACGCTTTTTCAAGGGGCTGTCGTTGTCCCTTAACGGAAGCATCGAGATGATCCACGATCAACTTTCCCTGCGCGAAGAGAAACCTACCGAGGAGGATATCTACCTCGAAACCGAAGAGCTGGCAACCGAATTCGAATACAGGGGGTTCATAGGATTAAGTTATACGTTCGGTTCCATCTACAGCAACGTGGTCAATCCCCGCTTCGGGGATGGCAGGGGCGGCTGGAGGGGGGACCGTTTCCGTTAAGTAGCAAGTCGCTGTGCCGCCTATGCGGGCATATATTGGCTGATCAGCTCCTGTAATACAGGGATGCACTCCTCGAAGAACCACGGTCTTTCGCTGAGCCACTTACGGTTACGGGGTGAGGGGTGTGGCAGGGGAAACAGCCCCTGCTCCAGGTACTCCCGCCAGCGAGCCACAACTACTGACACCGGCCGCTTTTGGTCCAGGTAGTAGGCCTGGGCGTAGGCCCCTACCAGCAGGGTCAGTTCGGGCCTGATATACTCCAGGAACCGGGGGTGCCAGGCTGGGGCGCAGATCGGGGGCGGCGGCAGGTCTCCCTTACCCTTTTCCGTGCCGGGATAGCACAGGGCCGTGGGGATGATGGCAAAAGTGGTGGGATCGTAAAACTGCTCTCGGTTAACCCCCATCCATTCCCGGAGCGCATTGCCGCTGACATCATTGAACGGCAGGCCGGTCTCGTGCACCCGCCGGCCCGGAGCCTGGCCCACGATCATCACCTTTGCCGCAGGCTCCGCCAGGAAGACGGGCCGGGGCTCGTGGTCGAAGTAACGACCCCGACACCGGCGGCAAGCCCGGACCTGGTCGGTAAATTCTTTATAGGACGACTTCAATCCTCCGCCAGTGCCCACTTCACCGCCATCCGGGCGTGGAGGGCGGTGGTGTCGAACAGGGACACGGCTGCGTCTTCCGGCTTCACTAGCAGGGGTATCTCGGTGCAGCCCAGGATGATGCCCTCGGCCCCTAGCGAGATCAACCGCTGGATAATTTCGCGGTAAGCTGTCTTGGACGCCGGCCGCACGTGGCCGATTACCAGTTCATGATAGATGACGTCGTGTACTTTGACCCGGTCGGCCTCGTCAGGGATGATGACTTCCAGGCCATACCGGTCGGACAGCAGGCCCTTGTAGAAATCGTGTTCCATGGTAAAGCGGGTGCCCAGCAGGCCTACCCGCTTCAGTCCGGCGGCCTGGATGGCCCCGGCGGTGACGTCGGCGATGTGCAGAAGCGGAATGGACACAGTGGCCGCTACCCGATCAGCCATCTGGTGCATGGTGTTGGAGCAGATCAACAACACCTCGGCGCCGACCCGCTCGACGTTTGCGGCAGCGTCAACCATTATGGCGGCGGCTTCCTCCCACCGGCCCTGGTGCTGAAGGTCGTGCACCTCCTGGAAATCGAGGCTATACAGGACAATCCTGGCCGAGTGGCTGCCGCCCAGCCGCCGGTGCACCTCCTCATTGATCAGGCGGTAGTACTCGGCGGAGGATTTCCAGCTGAGTCCGCCGATGAGGCCGATGACTTGCATGCGCTATTCCATGGGGCTAGTGAAGCTGTTCGATAGGAAACACTTAGGATCGATTACATCAGGTCCACGAAGGGTCACCCCCTCGGCCTCCAGCAAAGCCTGCTGGAGCCGCCCGGCACCCAACTCAATGTCTAGGGAGATGCCACCCCGGGCGTTTACGACCCGGTGCCAGGGCACATCCGTGTCATCGGGGAGGTTGTGGAGGGCATACCCTACCAGCCTCGCATGACCAGGTAGTCCGGCCTTCGCCGCTACCTGGCCGTATGTAGCTACCCTACCGCGCGGGATGCGGCACACCACCTCGTAGATGCGGTCATAGAGGGAACCGGACACGGTCAGGTAAATTCGGGCACGACGCCAATCAGCAGGGCAACCGTCAGCACCACCCCGCTCCCCGCCAGGCAGCCGGTCATTTTGCCCAGGGAGGTGGTTACCGGCTCACGGGACTCCTCGATGCCCTGCTCGCGCAGCCACTGGGCGATGCCGCCCTCGAAGAACCCGGCGATGCCGTCGGTAAGGGCGTCGCCGATCACCCCGCCGGCAATGGCTCCCGCCACACCGAACATCACCCCGCCCCAGAGGGCCGGAATGGTGAGCAGGCCGGTGTCCAGCGCCCCGAAGATCAGGTCAGGGACGGCCCCAACCAGGGGACGCCTGGTCAGCAGCAGGCCTCCCAGGGGGACAACCGAAAGCACCAGTACAACGGGTCCGATGGGAAACCTGTTTTTTAGTGTGATGACCCCGATGACAGCTACGATGAGGCCTAGAAAGGTTACGTAAGTGGCTTTCCTCAGCATATGCAGCCTCCAGAATTCAGGAATTGGTTATCAAAATAATTCAGTTGCAGGCAAATCCCCGTCGCTACCACCTGGACCGAATTTGGTCATCTAGCGAGGGGCTAGGGTAGACAGTGGCATGAATGGATTATTGCAAAGTTAATGAGCCACGGTACTTCAGATCAAACCTAATGCGATCTATTCGTTGCTTCCAAATTCAATGCCGGCAATCTGAATTCGGGCGTTGAGGCCATCGTCTGACTGGGGTCCGTCCAGGCCGTCTATCCATAGTCGAAAGTGCTTGACATTATCCCAGCTCGCCGTCTTTTCACCTTCCAGCATGAAATTTGTGAGTGGTATACGGAACAGTCGCCAGCCCGTCGGTGTACCATCAGAATATTCCGTGGCTTCTATCATTAAAGTTGGATCAAAATCCGGTTGATTGGGATCGAGCTGGAAGCTGTAAGTGAAGTAATTATTCAGAACTTCGGGATAGATCCCGCCCAGGCCGTCCAGGTCTTCCGTATCGGGGTAGCTCCCCTCCTGGATTTTGCTGTTACCTTCGGTGCCGTTGATGTTGTCGTTGCGATTGCCACTATAGGCGGGATTACTGGCCTGGGTATTAAGAAAATTATCACCATTGGGGTCGTTGGAGTCAGCCAGCCATTCCGACGGCACGCGCAGACCGTCGTAGATTCTATCATAATGATAGAGACCGGCATAAATCGAATCCGCAACGGCTACCGGGTCTTCATCTACCAGTCCATCACCGTCGTCGTCCGCCCGCTTGCGCTCATCATCATCAATGATGCCGTCACCATTAGTATCCCACAAGAGGCTGCCTCCCATGCCATCCTCGAATTCATCGGGGCAACCGTCCAGTCCCACATCTTCCTCCTGCTCCAATAGGCCATTCCCTACGGTAAAACCGGATACAGGTCGGTCCTCGGTATCGATCAATCCGTTGGCATTGAGGTCCTCACTAATGCTGCCGATGTCAATATGTATCCGCCCCGTAGTTCCCTTGATCCAGATCTCAAAGAACTCGCTCAAGGCCTGATAGGTGCTAATATCCGGCAGGAGAAATGTGATACCACCCCAGAAATCTTCGTTGATGATCCCATACCCCTCCTCAAAAAGGGCGTCGAGCACCAGGACAGTGGTGGTCAGGTTTCTAGCCTGAATGGAGGTCTCCATCTGTGGCCAGATATCCTTGGTGTTCACGTCCACGTACGGATTCCACCAGGCCAGTTTCCGGCGGTCACTCTGCCGCTTGCCTACTGGTGGAGCTGCCTGTCGCCAGTTATAGTACTGCATGAAGGGATTAATCACCGGCTCTTCAGTTTCAACTTCTTCTTCTCTAATACATCCAGTATTGATCAGCATACCCAGTACTAGGAACAGGAATAGTGGAGTGATCTTTTTACACATAACCGAAATCCTCCTACCCGAAGTGCGCCTCGTCGGACAGCTCGTCCACATCATCCCCGTGGTAGGGGAAATGCCCCACTCCGGCAAACTTCCCTGGCTTATAAAGAAAAACTAACCACCAATAACTAACAACTAACAATATAACACAAGTCCCCATTATCCCCCTTACGCCGGCGGCTGCTCCAGGGCTATTTCCTTCTTTCGGTCCAGATCATATTGCAGCAGCTCCGATATATAGACGAACTCGAATCCCTGGTCTTTCAGCCTGGGTATTTCTTCGGCCAGCACATCCAGAGTATTCAGGTGGCTGGTTCCCACGTGCCCGATCCCGATGGCTGTACCGGCCCTCTCAGCCCTGGACGCCAGCTTGGCCAGCTGCTGGCGGATATAGTCCGGATCATCCTCGTTATCCAGGAATACATGCCGCCCCATACTGGGCACGTCCCTGGCCTGCATGATTTCAAGAGCCCGGGTATCGGGAGTGGTGTAGCTGTCCACAAAGTACATTTTTCGGCTTTCAAGATCAGCGGCCAGGACACCGAGCAGGACGGTATCCAGGGTGGCCAGGGAGCCCTCATGGTTATTCATACCCACCGTCTGGGGCAGCTCCTGGAAAGCTCGCCTGATGCGCGCCCGGGCCTCGTCCTTTTCCATGCCGTAGAGCAGGATGAATTCCTCCTCGTCACGGCCGTTATAATTTTCCGGCTCCATGGGCATATGAATGATAACCTCATGGCCTGACCGAGCGGCTTCATCAGCCAGAATCCGGGAATAGCGGTGCCCGGGTATTATCGAAATGGTAAGTTTCTCATTAATCCCCATGAACCTGGAAGTCAGCCGGTTGCGGATATAACCGAAATCGTCAATGATAATGCCGATGCGCCCCCGGACCGCTCCCGCCAGCATTTCATCCATTAGCCCGGGCATGAAGACAAAACGAGCTACCAGATGCTGCTCGGATGAACTCAATTCGATAAAGAGTTCCCGGCGCTCCTCATATTTCACGGCGGCTGTCATGACAAGGTTATAGCGCCGCATGATCCGGCGCAGGAGGAGGATAAGATCATCCGAGGACATGGTGGGGGGGTGACCGAAGCGGATGCTGCCGTCATCTTCCATCACCGGTGACCGGTCCAGTCCCATTTTCTCCAGTTCAGCTACCACGTCGGCCCGCAGTTGAGGAATCTCCCGCCGGAGATATCGCCGCTCCGTTACCCAGGAAAAAACAGTATGCCAGGCCACAAAGCCCAGGGCACCTACCACCAGGACAATAAACAGTAACTTCAGTATCCTTGGCTGTCCGCCGTTTATTGAGTTGCTCGCGGGAGTCATTTCCCGGTCGCTTTTGGCATCATTTGCATCCATTCAGTTAAGGACTGGTGCAGTCGCATTGAAAATAGTCCCGGCAATTCGTGCGTCATTCACGCCCCGGCTACAGCCGCCGACTGAGCGACAACATGTACGGTTGCCCCAGGGCTCGGTCCTGGTAGCCATAGGCGTAAGAAACGACCCACCGGTGGTATGTCAGCTGGAACCCCGCTGCCAGTAGGGGAGTACCCGCCTCCCATCGGATTCCGGCGATAAGCCGCATAACCTGTCCCGAGCCTTGCCAGGCCAGGCAGGGAACCAGGCCCTGCTGCTCATCGAACCACAGATCCAGGGAGAGGTAGCTCCCCCTCAGTGGTGTCTTGACGGCCACCCCCGCCCCGGCGCGCAGAGCTACCGGATCCCTTTCATGATACAGCGCTTCCCCCAGGCCCAGGTTATTTAATGTGAGGCTCCACCGCAGCCATGGGAGCGGCTCACCCTGCCAGCCCGCCGACAGCCATAATCCCCTGGCTGAATATTCATACATGCGCTGATAGGCGAAGGTGATGCCGAGACCCAGGTTGGTAGTACCCAACCGCCAGCCCCGAAGGAGGGTCGCCGAGAGTAGGCGTGCGCTGAAGTAGGCCAGGGGCTCGGCTGTGGGTACGTCCCCCCGGAGCTCCAGGTCCTCCTCGACGGTTGACCTGAGGACCAGTTGCATTGGTCTGGCCCGCCAGGCGGTCTGCCATTTTACACCGTAACCTGCCAGGTCTCCGAACATCCTGAGATAGCCGAATTCAACGGCTTCCCCCTCTAGGCCCCAGACGTGGGCCGGACTGACCGTTGCCAGAGTCATGTCACCGGGGAGGGCCGCCCCTCCGCCGGCCAGAGCCAGAGCGATGGCCGAACCCGGCAGGTGATAAGCCCGCCAGCCCAGCGCTGAAAGTGGCTGTGTCAAAACCAAGCCTCCCAGGAGAAGGATCAGAAACCGGTATGGCACCGGCTTGTCGTGTCCGGGCAGCATCAGATACTGAAAATCCAGGTAAAGAGGTGACCTATCCCCTCACCGGCCTTACCCAGGGAAAGGCCGTAGTCTACGCGGCTGTCGTAAGGCTGGCGGATAGAATAACGCAGCCCCACACCGAGAGTGGGAGTTGTGTTCTCAAATCCACCCCGTATGAAATACCGCTCTCCGAGGAGGTCCTCCACCGCCAGTCGGAAAACGGGCACTAAGCCCCCGAAAGCCACGTCATCACTATCCTTTATTTTCGGCACTACCACATCCATCTGGCCGTAGAAGGTGAAGTGGTACCAGGGCAGACGGGTTCCCACGCTGAGAATAATGGGCAGGTAGTCCACATAGTTGCGCTCACTCATGGAAGCGGGCACTTTCCAGGAGTAGGCACCGGTGACGTTCTGCGCTTTCAAAGCCAGGTTGAAACCGCTGGGCCGGTGATATAGCAGGCCCAGGTCAAGACCAAAGCCCCAGCTCTCTTCATTGCCAAGATTGATATACAGCACTTTTACATTGAGGCCCAGGCTGATGGCGGAACTCAGGCGGTTGGCAAAGGACAGGACCGCCATGTTTTCGCTATAGGTGAGGATTTCGGTGGGCTCACCGATGCTGTTGCGGCCCTGGATGTTGTCGTCGCCGGCCCGCAGGTAGCTGAGACCCGCAGCAGCCGAAGGTGGAAGATACAGGGCCAGGCACAAAGACTGTAATGAGCGGTCTAGCGGCAGGGTCATGTATGACAATCCTACTTCCCGCCGCTGGACGTAGACCAGGCTGGCGGGATTGGTGAGGGCAAGGTAGCCGGAGTTGACATCGGCTGCCAGAGCGCCGGCCAGGGCAACGCTCCGGGCATCCCCGCCGACGCGGGCAAAGGCTCCGGCGTATCCGCCGGTTGCCGGTCCGCTGCCAAACAGCACGGTACCGGTAAATAGGATAGTCAGGAACACCCTCACTTGATCACCATCACTTTCGTCCAATACTCGGAGCCGCCGAGGGTGAGGCGGCAGTAGTAGACGCCATTGGCTGCCAGGTGCCCAGCATCGTTGCGGCCGTCCCATACCTGGCTGAAGTCCCCGGCGATAGTGTGATACCTCGGTGTGAGAGACACTACCGGGTCCATGGCGAAGTCGTAGATAGAGATTCTTGCAGTAGTCGAAGCTCCTACCTCATTGGCGCTGATATGGTACTGGAACCGCACGTGGCCGCTGCCATTTCGAATATTATCTTCTGCGAGGTAGAAGGGATTGGGGTAGGCGTAGAAGCGGACCTCCCCCGAGTCGGAAGTGGAGACGAAACTCCGCTCTATCTCCCACGATAAGCCCACGTCACTGGTCCTTGCCAGGCCGTCAGGTGTACCGATCCAGAGGGTGGAGTCCCGGCTGTCAAACAGCACGCCGTAGGCCTTTTCCGCCCAGACCTGCTCACCTGTTAATGAATCCACCGCGGAACGGAACAGGGCCCAGTTAAGACCGTCAAAGGACTTGTACAGACCGTTGTCTGTAGCCACATAAACGGCATCGCTCGAAGAGGTGATGTTGTGGGCTCGTTTGTCCAGCAGGGTGATGTACCAGGTCTCCCCGCCATCTTCGGTGAAGCTGACACCGCGTCTTTCGCTCGGGTCTTTTGCTACCACAGTAGCGGCCCAGATGCGCTCCGTTCCATTCGCCGTTACCTGGCGATGCAGGGCCACCACCCAGTTCCCTGAGATGGAACGCCCCCCCCACTGGGCCTTGTAGTGGGTCCAGGCAATGCAGCCGGTGGCCGCGTTGACGATACCCTTGTTGATCCCGGCGGCCGTGCCCACCCAGACCACCGAGTCATAAGCCACCACCGAGAAGAC
>Ga0209976_10001560_pt1 | contig 13481 bp, 13 predicted proteins | sample SumtaG_FD_182806 | JGI IMG/M metagenome (GOLD analysis project Ga0209976, IMG submission 182806) | Deep subsurface microbial communities from Indian Ocean to uncover new lineages of life (NeLLi) - Sumatra_00157 metaG (SPAdes) (version 2) | ecosystem: Environmental > Aquatic > Marine > Oceanic >...
ACCCCCTTAGCTAAATTTTCTTGTAAAACCGCCACCTTCATAATTTTCCTTTCTAATTAATACGACATATATTATTAGTAGTCGTAGTCGTAGGCCCTGTTAATATCTTCATTATATCCCATTCTACCTCAAAAAGCTTTGGTTTTTTTTCTTGTTGATAACCCCCAAGAATCCGGGGATATTTTTGTGTATAGTTTGTGGATAACTCTAGCATATGTGGATAACTCCTGCTTTTTTTCCTCAAGACACCTTAACTTTTCCCCCACTTTTATACAGCCACTTTCTTATGGTCGTCACATCCGTTCTTAACTGCTCTGACTCTGGCAACAGCCTGGCTATCTTTTCCTGACCATGCAGCACTGTCGTGTGGTCTCTCCCCCCCAACAGCCGCCCCACTTCTTTTAAAGACAGCCTTAACTCCTTTCTTAACAAATACATCACCACCTGTCTTGCCAGCACCACCATCTTCAGTCGCCTACTCCCCCGAATATCCATTGGTTTTATTTGATAATACTCTGAGGCCGCCTTCATTACCTGTCTGGTTGTCACCCTCTTTTTTAGGCTTTCTGCCGCCCCATTAATCTTTCCCAGCAACGCCATCGCTAACTCTTCTGTTAGCGGCTCTTTTCTCGCCGCCAGCTCTCCGCTTAACCTCATCAACACTCCTTCCAGCCTCCGAGTTGATTCCACATTAGCCGCAATCGCCTGCGCCACCCTCATTGGCAATTCCATTTTCATCTGCTGGGCCTTAATTAATAAAATCGCTGTCCTCAACTCAAACCCCGGTTCTTGAATATCTACTGTTAGTCCACCCTCAAACCTTGATCTTAATCTATCCTCCAGCCCGGCAATCTCACTCGGCAACCGATCAGAGGTTAACACCGTCTGTCCTCCCTCTTTGCGCACTGCATTAAACGTATGAAAAAATTCTTCCTGTACCGCTTCTTTGCCTCCGATAAACTGGACGTCGTCCAACAATAGTACCCTCGCCTTGCGATACTTTTGCCTAAAATTAGCCGTTGACTTGTTCCTAATTGCCTCAATAATTTCATTAGTAAACTCTTCGCCCGTACAATAAACCAGGGAAGTATCTGGGTTTTTCCTCAAGACCTTATGCCCCACCGCCTGCATTAAATGAGTCTTGCCGACCCCCACCCCACCGTAAATAAAAATTAAATGATAAATCTGGCCCGGCTTTTTCGCCGCCGTCTTTGCCGCCGCATGCGCCACCTCATTGCTGGTTGACACTGCAAAGTTCTTAAACGTTAACTCGCTGGTTAATCCTTTTCTAGCCACTGCCTCTTCATATGCCTCTTCCGCCAGCTTATCCGTATCCATCGAAAACAAATCATCTTCCGTCTCTTTCTTGTCCTTCTCCTCCAGCCTCACCTCCAGTTTTACCTCACACTTTTTCTTTAATCGCCTCTCTGCCGCCCCCTGAATCTGACCCACATACCGCTCTCCTACCTGATTTTTATGAAACACCGACGGACATCCGATCGTCACCAACCACGTCTCTTCATTAATTTTTTTCAACTCCACTATTTTTACTGGCGCTATCCAAGTGGTAAAGTTGCCTGGAGATAGAGCTATCTCCATCTCCGCCAAAATTGCCGACCACAAAGCTTCTTTCTTCATTTTTAATCAGGCAGATCTATTTTAATCAGGCAGACTTATCTTTTGAAGACTATCTATTAATATAAGCACTTATCCACACCTCGTCAACACCAAAAATACCCGAACAAACTAGCCTAAACCTTGTTTTTCCCCTGATTGATCAGTATAATTTACCCCTATGACTAAACGCACTTATCAGCCTTCTAAGCGCCGCCGCTCTCGCAAACACGGCTTCAAAGCTCGCCTTAGCTCCCCTTCTGGGAAGAAAATTCTTAAGCGCCGCCGCCTTAAACAAAGAACTCGTCTTACCGTCTAATATGTTGCCTAAACTCAATCGTCTCCCTGGCTATCTTATCCCTTCCACCCTCAACGCCAAAACCACCCATCATTCCCCCTTCTTTGGCCTGAAAGTCGCTCCTTCTAATAATCCCCTCTCCAGAATTGGCTTTATTGTCTCCTCTAAAATCGCCAAACGCGCCGTTGACAGAAATCAACTCAAACGTCTCCTTCGCCAAGCTCTTTATCCTCACCTTAAAACCCTCAAGCCCCAACATGATCTCATTTTTTTGGCAAAACACCCCTTAAAAACTCTCACTCTTAAACAATTAAAACCCCACCTTCTTGCTACTCTTAAAAAAGCTAAATTAATCATCAATGAAAAAACCAGTTCTTAAACTCATTCGTTCCTACCAACGGTCTCGTTTTTTCCACCAACCTGTTTTTAAAGCCCTATTTCTTTCTGACGCCGCCTGCCGTTTCACTCCTACCTGTTCTCACTATTCCTATCAAGCCATCCAAAAATATGGTATATTAAAAGGCGGCCTCTTGAGTCTCAAGAGGATTTTTAAATGCCATCCTTGGTCAAAGGCTGGTCAAGACCCGCTTAAATAACATGTGGCACACTCTTTTTTATCAACCCCTAGTTAACGCTTTAATCTTTTTTTATCAATTCTTGGGCCAAAATCTTGGTTTAGCCATCATCGGCCTCACCCTCTTTATTCGTGGTGCCCTCACCCCTCTCACTCTTCCCTCTCTTAAATCCGCCCAAAAACTCCGTCAACTCCAACCCGAGCTTGCAAAACTTAAGAAAAAACACGGCAAAGACAAACAACAATTTGCTCAAGCCCAGTTGAAATTTTATCAAAAACATGGCGTTAACCCCGCCGCCGGCTGTCTGCCTCAAATAATTCAGATAGTTATTCTTATTGCTCTTTTCCAAGCCTTTAATCAAGTTCTCCAACCCAACGGCGATATTATTACTAATCTCAACCAAATTCTTTACCAACCCCTTCAGTTAGCCAAGGACGCCATCATTAACTCTAAATTTCTCTACCTTAATTTGACCCAACCCGATGTTTTCAATATTTCCTCTTTTAAACTCGGCCCTATTACTATCAGCAAGCTCCCCGGCCTCTTTCTTTTAGCTGCTGCTATTACTCAGTTTTTCTCTTCCAAACTGATGATGCCAGCCGCCAAAGCCACCGAAGCCAAAGCCGAAAAAACCAAGGAGCAAACTGATGACATGGCTGCTGCCATGCAACAACAAATGCTTTACTTCATGCCCGTCATGACTTTGTTTATTGGCTTTCGTTTTCCCTCCGGCCTAGTTTTGTACTGGCTCACCTTCTCCACCTTTATGTTAGCCCAGCAACTTTGGATGAAATATGGAAAAAACAAATATGGAAAAAACAATTGAAGCCCTTCTTCTTGATCTTCTTAAACATCTTGACATTACTCCCGAAGAAGTCACCATTACTCAAGATGATACTCAAACCTATCAGGTTAATCTCCAGCTTTCTGATCAAGACACCGGCATTCTTATCGGCTACCAGGGCGACACCATTGCTGCTCTGCAATTAATCTTAGCCCTCCTGTTTTACAAACAATCTGGTTCTTGGTCCCGACTGGTGGTTAACATCGGTGACTATCGTCAAAAACGCCAAGAGTCTCTAGAGAAAATGGCCCAAGACACCGTTCAAAGAGTTAAGCTTTCTGGAGAATCTATCGCTCTTTTCAACCTTAATCCTTTTGAGCGCCGAGTGGTTCACATGTGTTTAGCTGACCACCCCGATGTTCTCACCGCTTCAGAAGGCGAGGGTCGTCACCGCCACCTGATTGTCAAGCCCAAGCATCCTTCAGCCGAACCCCCTCCGCCAGACGAAACCAGCCAACCAGAAAAAGACCTAGAGCCACCCCCTGATGACCAACCAGCCCCTTAATATCTATACTGACGGCGGTGCCCGTGGCAACCCTGGGCCAGCTGCCATCGGCGTCATCATCAAAGACACAAGCAATAAAATTCTTCACCAATTTGGCCATACCATTGGCCCAGCCACCAACAACCTAGCTGAATATCAAGCGGTCATTGCCGCCCTTGAATATTTAATCACCAACAAGCATAAACCCGACTCCATCAACTTTTTCCTTGACTCTCGTCTAGTCGTTAACCAACTTAACGGCCTCTGGAAAGTTAAAGACACCAACCTTCGTCAAAAAGTCATCACCATCCGTCAACTCGAAGGCACTCTCAGCACGGCTATTTTATATACCGCTATTCCCAGAGAAAAAAACTTCGAGCCCGACGCCCTTCTTAACCAAGCCCTAGATCAAGCCTAATCACTTTCTTCCAAACTATAGGCCTACCTCATAATTAAACCACCCAGGTTTAATATACATTCCCCTCTCTCAATACATATTCACGTCAAAGTGTAAGGACGAAAAAACCACCTACAACAGGTAATAATCTTCTATCACCCTATCAAGAACCTACCAATCATAAAACGTCCTTACGCATACTTAAGCTTTACATCTATCCTTTATAGCAGAATTCTAGGCCTAGTCTTACCCGAAACAATTTCCCTGAATTTCCCGCAAACACTGACTTGCTCTTGGGGCAATTATCAAGTAACATGAATAAAAGAAGCCTGCCGAGCTAGGTGGGTCTGCCTATTATGCCTGCCAAAAAGAAAAAGCCATCAGTCAAACACAAACCCCAATCCTCCTCTCATCTCCCCACCGCCCTAGTTGCTGGCGCCGCTAGCTTCATTGGCTCCCATCTCTGCGACACCCTCATTCACCAGAACTGTCAGGTCTATGCCATCGACAATTGGTCCACCGGCAAAAAGCAAAACATCAAACATCTTCTTAAGAGTGACAACTTTGTTTTCCTCGAGCACGACCTTAACAAACCTTTTAAATCCCCCGTTCCCCAAGTTGACTATGTCTTTCACCTCGCTGGCGTTGAAGCCCACCTTAATGGTCAAGACGTCAGCCTCGAAACTCTTTTGGTTAATTCTCTCGGCACCCGCGAGCTCCTAGAAATTGCTAAAAAAAATCAAGCCAAGTTTCTTCTCGCCTCCACCAGCAACATCTTCTCTGGATTCCTTTCCAGCTCTGACCTAGCCCATTACTTTGGCCCTGATCATAAACAGCAAGAAGCTTATTCCCACCACGAAGCCAAGCGTTTTTCCGAAGCCCTGACCTTTGAATACCTCAACCGCCATCAGCTTGATGCCCGTATTGTTAGGCTCGGTAATGTTTATGGCCCTCGCATGGATCTTTCTAGTGGCAATGACCTCAATCAACTCTTCCTCGCCGCCAAACAATCAAAACCCCTCAAAATCACCGGCCAAGGTCTTAAACAACTTCACCCCACCTATATTTCCGACATTATCTATGGTTTCACCAAAGCCATGTTCTCTCAAAGCTCTCATGACCATATCTATACTCTCGTCAACCCCGCTAAAATTACTCTTCTTAACTTTGCCTACAAACTTAAAGAATCTCTTCCCGACAAAAATCTTAAAATTGATTTTGTTTCTGGCTCAGATGATCTTGGTGCCATTATCTTATCCGACGATATCCTTAACTCTCAAAAACAACTTGGCTGGCTACCCAAAGTTACCACCGAAGAGGGGATTAGCCAAACTTTAACCTGGCTAATCCAAGATAAAACCCCCACTGCTAAATCTAAAGATAAAACCCCAGCCGAACCAGAACCCAGCTATACCGCTGAAGATCTTGGCCTCCAACCCGCCGCCCCTGAACCAACCGCCCAGCCTCCAGAAAAAAGACCCAAACTCAAACTTCCTCAGCTTAAAGGCCCTAAGCTTAAATTTAATCTTCCTAAGCTCAAACTTGTTTGGCCTTTTAAAAAGGGGACTCCTAAACTTTCTCTTAAGCCCAAGTCTAAAACCAAAACTCAACCTCTTTCTACCCGAGTCAAATTTATCATAATTACCGCCACCCTTATCTTTCTCTACCTCTTCGGCCCTCTTTTCCTCATGGCCAGCTATGCTTATCTAGGCGTCACCGCTCTTAAACAAGCCAGTCAAATTACCGACTTCAGTCAAACCATCCAATTGACTAAATATACTGCTCGAGCCGAAAAAAACTTTGCTCGTAGTCGCAGTCTGCTTCGCCGCTCTCACTTTACCATCAGTCTCTTTGGTTTAAAAAATCTGGCCACCAATCTCGATCGCCTCCTTTTTATCGGCACCAAGCTCAGTCAAGGCGCCGCTCGTTTAGCTGAAGCCGGCGAAGCCGGCACCCTCTTAGTCCAAATTGTTTTCCATCACCAAGATGGCAATATCAGTGAAGCCTTAAAGCGCATTCAAATCAATCTTGATCAAGCCTACAGCCAGCTTTCTTTTGTTGAGTCCGAGCTTCAAAGCGGCCAACAACTAGATCTTGATCTCACCACCACCTTAACCCAAAAATTCCAAACCCTGACTGATGATTTACCCAACATCCGCCAAAAAATTGACCAAGCTCGTTTGATCTTACCTCTAATTCCTAGCTTTATTGCCCAAGACTCTAAAAAAACCTATCTCTTACTCTTCCAAAACTCCTCCGAGATCCGGCCCACCGGTGGCTTTATCGGTTCTTATGGTCTTCTTACTTTCGACCAAGGCAAGCTTCTGGATTTTAATGTTGAAGACATCTACTCCGCCGACGGCCAGCTCAAAGGCTATGTCAAACCCCCTGAGCCGATTGAAGAATTTCTTGGTCAAAACACCTGGTATTTTAGAGACTCTAATTGGGATCCTGACTTTCCCTTGTCTGCTGAACGCGCCGAATGGTTTCTCAACAAAACTACCAATCGTAAAGTTGACGGCGTCATCGCCATCAACCTCCCGGCTGTTAAAGAATTTCTTAATGCCACCGGCCCCATTGATCTGCCTGACTATAATGAAGAAGTCACTGCTGACAACCTCTTTGAAAGAGCTGAATATCGTTCTGAAATCGACTTTTTCCCTGGCTCTACTCAAAAAAAAGACTTTTTAGGCAGCTTAGCCAGAGAAATCTTTGACAAAGCCCAAACCTCCACTGCCTCAGAGCTCTTGAAATACATCGAAGCCCTGGAGGTTGCTCTCGTCCAAAAACAAATCTTAATTTACCTCCACGATCTTAATGCCCAAAAACTCCTCTTAGAACAAAACTGGGCTGGGGCTCTTTTTGCTCCTAATCTGGCCACCCTAGATAATCGTCCTGTCTTAAGCGACTATTCTTACCTTGTTGAAGCCAATCTCGGAATTAACAAAGCCAATTACTTTCTCAAACGCCACATTAAACAGCAACTTACCATTCTCAAAACCAAACAAGCTCTGGCTGTCACCACCATTAGATATCACAATCAAAGCCCAGCCGATGCCTGGCCTGGTGGCACCTACCGCTCTTATCTTCGCCACTATATCCCTCTCGATAGCCAACTCATCTCTATCAAGGTTGATGATAAAAAACTTAATCTTAAAAAAGATGTTGATCGCCAAGTCGCTAATAACAAACTCATTCTTGGCTTTCCCGTAACTGTTCCAGTTAAAAACGCCCTTGATGTTGAGATTACCTATCGTCTGCCTGGCAAACTCGACACCAGCCAGCCTCAAGCCCGCTTGGCTCTGGTTATCCCTAAACAACCCGGCATCATTGACGACACCCTTGAGGTAATTGTTAACCATCCTAGTTTCTTAACTGTCACCGCCACCCAACCCCAAGCCTTAATCTCTCCTCAGGTTGTCACCTTCCAGTCTGACTTTACTCTTGACAGGCTTTTTACCATTGACTTTACAGAACGTTAAACCGGCGCCTACCTGTAGACGGCCTACTTTGATTATGCTATCATCCAAAAGTCTATGACCGACAAAATCACTCTCAAAGTTACCACTAGGAAAATAACTGGCAGAAAGATTAGAAATCTCAGAAAAGAGGGGATTCTGCCAGCCAATATCTACGGCAAAGACATCAAATCCCAAACCGTTCAACTCCCCACCAAAGACTTTAAAGCCGCCTTTAAAGCTGCTGGTGAAACTAGCATTATCAACCTTACCCTTGATAAAGAATCCAAGCCCCGCCCCGCCCTTATCCAGAACATTCACCTTCACCCAGTTACTGATGAATTTCTTCATGCTGACTTTCGCCAAGTTGACTTAACCAAAAAAGTTACTGTTGATGTTCCTCTTAAGATGATTGGCGAAGCCCCTGCTGTTTCCAAAGGCGGCATTCTCCTTCAGCTTATGGACGAAGTTGAGGTTGAAGCCCTGCCTTCAGACTTGCCTGATAAATTTGAAATAAATGTTTCTAAACTAAAAGAAATCGGTCAAACCATTAGCCTCAAAGATATTAAAGTCTCAGATAAAGTCAAACTCATGGTCGACAATCTCAATCAACTCGTAGTTAAGATTGAAGAGCCCACCAAAGAAGAGGAAAAACCTGAAGAAAAGCCTGAAGAAGAGGTCCCAGCCGAGGGTGAAGAGCCTAAAGAAGGCGAAGAAGCCAAGCCTGCCGAGGGCAAACAAGAAGAAGCCAAGCCTGAAGACAAGAAACAAGAAGCCAAGCAATCTGATTCTAAACCAGCAGGGGACTCAAAAGCCAAATCTAAAGAGAAGAAAAAATAATCTCCCCAATTTTTTGCACGCCCTCATTATTCGGATCTAAATACTCCGCCCGTTCAAAATATTCCTGCGCCTTTTCATCCTCATAAATTTGGTAACTTAACAACGTCAATCTTAACAACACATCCCGATAATACGGTTTTTCCTCAAGCACTTTTTCCCATGATTCTATTTCCCTTCTAATCCTCTCCGGCTCCCGCACTTTGTCTTCGGCTTTTTTTAAGCTTTCTCTTACTCCCGCCGTCTCCCATAAAACTAATTCATTCGCTCGTCTTAACTCCAATATAGCTTTTTCCTCATCTCCATTCTCAAACCACCCCAATGCCATTCCTGCATGTGACTTAACTGACCAGGGCCACCAACTCACCTGTTCATTTTCCACCACTCTCCACCCATACCATAAGCTTCCTACCAATCCCAATCCCACCAACCCGCCTAACACATAAACTAATTTAATTCTTTTTAATAGGGGATTGACCACCGGTTTTACTGGACTATAAATCCTTCTCCCCAAAACCCTCGAGTACTTGACTAGTTTTTTCCCTATCTTGGCCATTTTGCCTTAATCAACAACTTTTCCTCAGTCTTAGGTAACTCTTGCCAGACTGCCTCAGTTACAAACGGCACCAATGGATGCAATAGCTTTAAAAATACCCTCAAGCCTTCCATCAATGCCGGTTGCGAAATTTTCCCTTCCTTAGATTCCTCAATACACTTATCACAAAACCAATGCCAAAACTCACCATAGATTGTCTCTGCTGCCAGTCCAATTCGATACTCCTCCAGCTGCCTAGTTACCGTCTTCACCACCTTATTTAACCTCTCTCTATATTTCTTATCCCCCGGCCTCTCCTCACTATCTTTCTTATCCTGCATCATCACAAACCTAGCCGCATTCCAGACCTTGTTAGTTAAATTCCTCATCCCCCTAACCTTATCATCAGCTAAAATCACCTTTGATCCAGGCGCTGATCCAAACAACAACGCCATTCGAAACGCATCCGCCCCATATTTATCCACCAACTCAATTGGATTAATCACATTCCCCTTAGATTTACTCATCTTTTGCCCCTTAGCATCTGCCACCATTGCCCATAAATACACGTCCTTAAACGGCACCTCTTTCTTCAGATATAACGAAAACATAATCATTCTCGACACCCAAAAAGGCAAAATATCTGACAAAGTTCCCATCACATCTGTTGGTAGTTTCTCTTCATCCTTAAGCGTCACCATCGGCCACTGTCCAGAGGAAAACCAAGTGTCAAACGTGTCAGTTTCCTGTAAATAGTTCTTGCCTGGCTTTTCCTGACTAATTTTAAACTCCGCCTCATTCGGCGCTGTCAGACTCTGCAAGCCGGCCTCAATCTCCTCTAATGAATATTTTTTTAACAACTTTTCCACCTTACCTCTTACTGACTTTTTACTCTTATCCAAAAACCTCACTTCCAGATCAGGATTTTTCTTCACTTCATACCAAGCTGGAATCCTAATTCCCCAAGCAATCTGTCGGCTAATCGGCCAATCATGCATTGTCCTCATCCAGTCCAACATCTGCTTTTTAAATCTCTTGGGAAAGAATTTGACTCTTTCTTCCTTAACCGCCTTAATTACCGCTGGCTTCAAAGACTTAACTTTAATAAACCAGTTGGGGATTGTGGTTGGTTCTAAATCATGACCACACTTGTAGCACACCGTTACTGAGTGCAGATAGTTTTTATCCACCTTTACCAGCAAGCCCGCTTTTTCCAAGTCTTCAGCCACTAGCTTTCGAGCCTGATTTACTCCCATTCCCGCATATTTCCCTGTCAGTTTATTTAACCTGCCTCTAATGTCAATCACTCTTTTAGGCGCCGGTAACTCTGGGTGCCTTTTCCATACCTCAAAATCATTAACATCATGATAAGGCGTGATCTTTACTACTCCTGTCCCAAACTCTTTATCCACATAGTCATCTGCCACCACTTTAAGCTTAAACTTGCCCAACAATCCTTCTACCTCTATTTCTTTTCCCACCCATTTCATATACCTTTTATCTTTAGGATTCACCGCTACCCCTGTATCTCCAAACTTAGTTTCTGGCCGCACTGTTGCTAAACTCAGCGGCCCATATTTGATGTAATACAACGGGTCTTTTCTCTCCACATGCTTTACCTCTAGTTCTGACAAAGACGTTCCGCATTTGGTACAGTAGTTGACTAAATAGTCACCTCTGTAAACCAAACCTTCTTGCACCATTTTCTTAAAGGTTTTAAACACATGATCAACTACTTTTTTATCCAGCGAAAACACACTTCTATCCCAATCAGCCGAAAACCCCAACCGCTTAAACTGCTTATAAATCAACCCTGAATTATCCTTCACAAACTTAGCCACCTGGTTATACAAATCCTGTCTATCAAAATCCATTCGCGACTTGCCTTGCTTAGCTAAGTTTTTCTCAAACACATACTGAGTCTCAAACCCTGCATGATCAGTTCCTGGCAACCAACTGGCCGCATATCCTTGCATTCTTTTCCACCTAATCAACACATCCTCCACCGTATACATCCCATGACCAGCATGAAGTGAAGCATTGGCATTTGGTGGTGGCATCACAATTCTAAAACTCTTCCCCTTACCCGCCTTAAATACCCCAGCTTTCTCCCACATCTGATAAATCTTTTCCTCAAACTGTTCTGGCTTGTATCTTTTATCCATCCCCAAAATTCTATCACACCTGGCAGAATAGCCCCAAATCTGCTTTAATGGCTTTATGGTAATTCTTGGGGTTGATCCTGGCACTGCCCGTCTAGGCTGGGGGATTGTTAAAACCAAATCAGGCCAACAAACCGTTGGTCTTTATGGCTGTTTAGAAACCAAAAAAACCCAGTCTGACTCAGTTCGCCTCCAACAACTTTTTGAACAATTTACAAAACTTCTTAAAAAGCTTAAACCAGACGCGGTCGCCATCGAAGACATTTTTTTCTTTAAAAACCAAAAAACCATTATTCAAGTTTCCCAGGCCAGGGGAGTCATCTTACTGGCTTCCGCTCAACAAAATTTCCCCACACATTCCTACTCACCCCCACAAATAAAACTTGCAGTTACTGGCTATGGTAAAGCCACCAAACACCAGGTTCAACACATGATCAAGTCCATCCTTAAACTCAAAGCCATTCCCAAGCCTGACGACACTGCTGATGCTTTAGCCGTCGCCCTCACCCATGCCTTTTCCTATAAAATGAAAAGTAGAGTAAAATAGCTTTATGATCGCTCAACTTACCGGCAAACCTATTAGCCATACTCTCGGAACTATTATTCTTCAGGTTAGGGGAGTTGGCTACAAAGTTTTTCTCCCTCCTTCTCTATCCTCAAAACTCCTCAAGCAAACTCAGGTCACCCTCTATATTCACACCTATGTCCGCGACGACACTCTTGCCCTCTATGGTTTTACCTCTTTAGAAGAACTTCAATTATTTGAACTGATTATCAATATTTCTGGTATTGGTCCTAAAATCGCCATTAGCCTGCTAGATAAAGGTGTTGATGCCATTAACACTGCTGTTTCCCAGGCTGATGTTGACTTTTTCACCTCCATTCCTCGCCTAGGCAAAAAAAACGCCCAAAAAATCATTATTGAACTTAAACCCAAGTTTGACGACCTTCAAGATCTGGACCTTGCCGGTGAAACTCCGGAAGCTCTTGAAACTCTCGATGCCCTGATTAGCCTTGGTTTTACTAAAAAAGAAGCTCGCCAAGCCCTGAAAAGCATTGATTCAAAACTTTCCTTAGAAGCTAAAATTACTCAAGCAATTAAAAACTTAGGCAAAAAATGACCGCTCCAGAAAAAATCTTCCAATCTCTCCGCGCCTCCACTTGGGGGGAGTTTGTTGGCCAAGAGAAAATCAAGCAAGCTTTAAAAGTTGCTCTTTCTGCCGCCAAAAAACGCCAAGAACCCTCCGAACATATTCTTCTCTACGGCCCTCCTGGTCTAGGCAAAACCACCTTAGCCAACCTCATCGCCAAACAAATGAACGTTAATATTAGAAGTACTTCTGGCCCTGCCATTGAACGCGCTGGCGATTTGGCTTCAATCCTCACCAACCTTGAAGACAACGACATCTTCTTTGTTGACGAAATCCATCGTCTGACTAAAGTGGTTGAAGAAACTCTTTATCCTGCCATGGAAGAACACCATCTGGATATTGTCGTTGGCCAAGGCCCTTCTGCTCGCACTCTTAAGCTTGACCTTCCCCATTTCACCCTTATTGGTGCCACCACCAGAATCGGCCTCATCGCTGCCCCTTTAAGAGACCGTTTTGGTATTGTCCACCGCCTAACCTTTTACACTCCCAACGACCTAGCTCAAATCCTTCAAAATGCCGCCCAAAAACTCAAAATCAAGCTTGACATTCAAGTTGCTAAATCTCTAGCCCGTCGTTCCCGCGGCACCCCCAGAATTGCCTTAAAGCTTCTCAAGCGCTGTCGCGATCTAGCCCAGATAAAAGGGGAGTCAGCCATCACTCCTGGCATCCTTAAACAATCACTTCAATTACTTGAAGTCGATGATATGGGCCTAGATGCTAATGACCGCCGTCTCTTAAAAGCCCTGATTAATCAACACCAGGGTGGTCCTGTTGGCCTGGAGACCCTGGCCGCCACCATTGCCGAAGAAAAAGACACCTTAGAAGAAGTTATCGAACCCTACCTCTTACAAATCGGCTTCCTCAAACGTTCTCATCGTGGCCGTATTGCTACCCCCAAAGCTTTCCAGCACTTCAACAAAAAAATTCCTAAAGCCATCCAGCAAAAGCTTATTTAATTATTGCCCTATAACTCTATCCAAAATGGAGCAAACCCGTCTAACCCACCATCACCAATAACATCTTCTATCGGTGGCCAGTTATAATCAAGTTGAGCAAATATTTGATCAACTCTTTCATCTTCACGGCTACACACAACAAAATTAACATCTGGCGTCTTTTTATCATC
>Ga0209976_10001561_pt1 | contig 13475 bp, 12 predicted proteins | sample SumtaG_FD_182806 | JGI IMG/M metagenome (GOLD analysis project Ga0209976, IMG submission 182806) | Deep subsurface microbial communities from Indian Ocean to uncover new lineages of life (NeLLi) - Sumatra_00157 metaG (SPAdes) (version 2) | ecosystem: Environmental > Aquatic > Marine > Oceanic >...
GCTAAGCATTGCTATTAGCATAATATTTGTTTCCATCTCACTACCTTAAGGATTATTTAAATCAATAAATATTTAATTAAAACTCATTATTTAACTTAATATATCAAAAAGTTCGACTTACATTGAAATTTAAGAAAATCGATTTTGTATTCTTCATCTTAATCATTACTATATCAATACTATCATTAGATCTGTTGTTAAATGAAGCTCATCGAGAAGCAATAGAAAATATTTCTAACTATGCCCCATTTCAGGATTTAGGAACGGGATTGTTAATAACATTTTGGGTTTGTGTGATTGGTAATCTACTCCCTGTTCCAACACCATATATATTCGTTGTGTGTTTTTCATCACAACCTTTTCTACAAATGAATATTTTCATCCCATTATTAATCGGTTTTATCGCAGCATTAGGTTGTTTAGTTGGAGAAATGGGAGGGTATATTGTAGGAAGGGGAGCCTCTGAAGTCATTTCTGAAACTCGTATAGAAAATTTAAAAGGATATCAACAAATTTTGGTAGATCATCCAAAACTAGCCCCTTTTCTTATCTTTCTCTTTGGATTGACTCCCTTAAATGATGATATGATTACAATTCCTTTAGGTTTAATTAGATATAGTGTAAAAAAAACGATCTTCTGGGTTTGGCTTGGGAAATTAGGCTTAATGCTAATATTTGCTTATAATCTGGTAAATCTATGCAGCTTTTTGGGGGGAGAAAACTGGATTTTTAGTATTATTACATTATATTTTACAATCATAACAGTATATCTAATGTTAAGGATTGATTTTATTAAATTCTTCAAAGAAATAAAAAAGTAAGTGTATGTTATTTAATACCTTATTTATCTTCAACTTTTACATCAATACCTGGTAGAGAAATATTTCCAGCAGATATTCCCTCAGCGATTTTATAATCTTCTAATGTTCTTTTTTCAACAGTTTTAATATAGTCGAGTAATTTTGTTTCAATTTCTCTATCCACTTTAGGTGGAGAGAATGATTCGAGTATTTTCTCTACTTTTTGGCCTGCTGATGCAATTATATCTTTTGCTCCTTTTTTACGCCATGTTGATCGCCTATTTCTATCAATTAAAGTAGGTATGAAAAGTTCTTTTCGCATAAACTTGCGCGTATGAGCTTCACCTAGGTAATTCACCCCTTTTTTTGGATTTGAAACTACTTTCTTAATTACATCTAACCCAATAGTTTCTTCGCTTACATCTATCCCTTCAAGTAGACGCTTTACAATATCCACTAACTCATCATCAATAACAAGAAGCTCTAGCGCCTCTACTAACGTTTCTTCGAATGTTCCAGCACATGTAATATAATTTATCCCTGCTTGGGCTGCCACTAAAAGTGTTTGTAGTCGTTCGAAACCACACTGAACATCAAGTACTTTCGAATCAGTTATACCTCCAGGACCTCTAGAGGGAATATTATAAAATCGAGCTAATTGAGCAATTGCTGTGGTAATAAGACCTGTTTCAATTGAACCTAAAGCAGCATTTCCAGATCTCATGTCTGTTATAGTGGAAACGGTTCCAAAAAACACTGGTGCCCCGGAATTAAAAAGTTGTGTAAGTACAATACCTCCAATAATTTCAGCGTTAATTTGCGTTAAAAGACCAGCTAGAGTCACGGGTGCTGTCGCTCCTGCTAATGCCTCAGGAGCAATGATTGTAGGTTGCTTATATTTTGCAAAAACTTCAAGGCCGTTTGTCATTAATTGTGGTAGATATAACGGAGATGTTGGATTCATAAATCCTACAAACCGTGCATTTTTAATGAGTTCATCGTCACTTCCCACAATGATGGAAGCCATGTTCATCATATCTTGGCTTGCTAATCTTCCTAAGCAACCAAGTCCATATGGTTTTCGGGTATTATGGACCCATTGATAGATGCAATGGGCATGAAGCGAGAGATAATCAACGTCATTCGGCCAGACATCTATGTGAGAACAATTTATGTTTTTCAATGAATCAACAATACGTATTTGGTTTATGGTGTCTGCCAAGATTGTCTTCCGGACACCACTTTTTTTAGACGGATCATAAATCTTGACGGGAGTTCCAATAGTAGCATATTGTGTGGATGTAGTATTTACCTCAAAATTGAAATTACCATCGGGTCCATGTAATCTGAAAAAATTTGGAACTTCTTTTAATTTATTCTTTATTAATGCCTCAGGAAGTTTAACAAAAAGATCATTATCGTTAATTTCAGCTCCATTTTCCTTAAGTAACTTTCTTGCTGATGGGGAATCGATTTTAATTCCTAAGGTTGAAAGGAGTTCTAATGAAGCAGAATTGATAGATATTAATTCTTCATTAGAAAGGACTTCAAGTCTTTTAAGTTTCATTTTAATATTTTCACCAAATTTAGTTTAAATTAAGTAATTTTTTTACTAATAAAACTGTTTCAATAGCATCATCCGCCCATCCATCAGCACCAATCTCATCAGCATATTCACTTGAAGTAGGAGAACCACCAATTATTACTTTATATTTATCTCTTAAACCTCGACTATTAAGCTCTTTTATAACTTCACGTTGAAATCCCATTGTCATTGTAACTAACGACGAGAGTCCAATAATTTGAGCTCCAACTTCTTCGGCCTTGTCTACAAATGAAGCTGCTGGGACTTCTTCACCTAAATTATAGATTTCAAATCCATTAGAAAACAGAAAACTTCCGACGAGATCTTTCCCTATACTATGAACATCCCCTTCAACTGTTCCGATTACAATTCGTCCTAGAGTTTCTTTACTTTCACCCGATTTCCTGATTGCAGGATCTAATATCTCATCTATAGTATTTTTAACTACATTAGCCGAGCCAATTAGATCTGGAAGAAAAATTTCTTCATCTTCAAATTGCTTTCCAATAAATTGCATAACCTTCCCAATAATTTTCAATAATTCTGATGGTTTAGCTTCTTTACTTTCAATAGAAGTGCTACAAAGTTCCTTCAAACCATCTTCGTCCCATCCAACAATTAATTCCTTTAACTTATCTTCCAATGCCATATTAAATACAACGAGTTTTACCATTAATTCTCTATACTATAATTGGAAATTTGTAAAAAAGTTTATCTTAAAACTAAATATTGTAGAAATATATTCATCCCTAATTAAAGATAAAATGTGAAATACTTGTCAGAAAAGAAAAAAACATTCGCACAAATTAATAAAGAAAATCGTGAGAAATGGGATAAGTTAAAATTTGATACTCAACTAATACGTGCTGGAGAAGATCCTTATCCAGAAACATCTCATAGTTTACGAACTCCAATATATGCTTCCAAATCATATGTTTATTCTTCTATGAGTGAAATGCTCGAAAATAATTATTTTTACTCCCGAACTGAAAATCCCACATTATTTGCTTTAGACCATAAACTTGCAACTTTACATAGAGGTGAAAGTGCGATTTCAGTAGCTTCGGGTATGGGTGCTGTCCATCTTGCTTGTTCAAGTGTATTGCAACAACGGGTTGAGCGAATTCGTCCGAATAAGATTAAAAAATTGCTTCCTCAAACTAACCCTGAAGAAATCCCTAACATAATAGTACATAAAAACCAATATACGGGGACCTATCGTTTAATTTCTAAGATTTACCCTCAAATGGGAATTGATTTTAAACGAATAAATCTATGTAATATATCTGAAGTGAAAAATGCGATTGATGAAAATACTAAATTAATTTTCCTGGAATCTCCAGCAAACCCCACTATTGATGTGATAGATATTCAAGCATGTGCAGAAATAATTCATGAAGTTGGAGGGAAGTGTATAGTAGATAATACTTTTGCTTCTCCTGCACTCCAACGTCCCATTGAATTAGGTGCGGATATCGTTATTGAAAGCCTCACAAAATACATAAATGGACATGGAGATCTACTCGGAGGTGCCATAATAGGCACCAAGAATAATATACAGAATATTCGCTACTTCTGGCAAGAAACGCAAGGGCAAGTTCTTAGTCCTTTTAATGCATGGTTAATATTAAGAGGAATTAGGACTCTTAATTTACGAATGGCGCGTCATTCCTCAAATGCGATGAAAATATCACAGTACCTAGAAAACCATCCAAAAGTAAAGAGTGTTATATATCCTGGTTTAAAATCTCACCCTGGGCATGATATTGCAAAAAAGCAAATGAAAGATTTTGGAGGGATGATAGGATTTGAACTTCTTACTGAGGAAGCTAGTCAGAAATTTATAGAGTTACTGAAATTGATAAAAGTAGGTGTATCCTTAGGAGATACTACTTCGCTTATAGAATACACTTCAATCATGACTGGAATTGATTTGGCTTCTTGGGAAAGAAAGTCCATGAATATTTCTAATACACATTTCAGATTTTCTGTCGGACTTGAAGACCCAGATGATATCCTCATGGATCTTGAACAAGCACTTGAGAAAATTTAAATTAAAAATAAAGAAAAAATAAAATTAACTATTTTTAAGTAGATTTGATTTTATCCTTCTTTTGTTTGTGTAATTCCTGCACTTGTTGTTTGATTTCTTCAACTCTCGATTTTGGAAAGGGGTAGAAATATAAACACACTAATGAAATGATAAGTGCGATAGCCGGGAACAAAAATACTAAGAGTTTAAGTCCAATAATAGTTTCATTTACGTCGCCAATCGGTTTGTATTCTCCCCAACCAGTCCCCGAGAATACTAATCCAACCGTTACAATAGATAAAATCATTGAAAGCCGCATGAAAAAGTTTGTAATTCCAAAAAAAGTTCCCTCGCGACGTACACCTGTCTTAAGTTCATCTTCATCTATAACATCCGCAATAATAAGATAGACAAAATATAACATACCTCCAAAACCAAATCCCATAAATACAACAGTTATCAATGCTGAAGTAAAATCTTCAACAAACAACAATGGAATTGTTGAGATTAAGTATGCTACAATAGCTATACCATAGGCTTTCTTACTCCCAATTTTTAGAGATAATTTATTCCAAATTATCACAGTCAATATACCTACGATAAACATGGCGCCTAATAATAATGCTGTTAGAAAAGTGTCATCAATTCCTAGTACTTCTAAGGCATATAGAGGAACTGCCGTAGCAAGTACAAGAAGTACATACTCATACAAAAAGAACAATGCTGTGTAAAGGAGAAATCCTTTGTTTTTAAAAGTATATTTTAACCCTTGAATAAATGAAAATCCATGCTGGGAATCCATTTTAAATTCGGGTTTCTCTTTAACCCCCCATTTTATAAAAATGAACATCGTTATTCCTACAATCACTGATGTAACTATTCCATTAGTTAAGTAACCAGACTTATCATCGAGTTCTCCGATAAATAATCCCGGTACTAGAAAAGCTAAGATTAATCCAACTGTAGATAATATTTGTCTAATAGTATTAACTTCCGCTCTATCTTCTTCTGAAGTATAAAGCTCAGGAAATAAAGAATCTGTGGGCAGGGCTAGCATTGTATAAAATGTATCATAGCAAATAAGCATAATAAGTAAATAAATGAACCCTAAGACTTCATTATTTCCAGGTGGCAGCCACAAAACTATTTCTATAATGAGAACAGGGATTAATCCTATCATTAAATAAGGTTTGCGACGGCCCCATCTTGTATTTGTACGATCTGATAAAAATCCAATCAAAGGATCATTGAAAGCATTCCAAATTGTCCAAAGAACAAATGCCAACATAATTGTTATAGCATTTAATCCAACCGCGACGTAATAAAAAGAAAACACCCAAGTATTAAAGGCACTGTTGATAAAAAACTGAGCAAATGAAGCCATACCAAAACTCCATTTTTGTACTTTCCCGTAACCTTCTTGTTCGATTTTTAATTCATTCATAAAAATATCACTATTATAATATCTATTTTTGAATATTTGAAGGTATCATCTATCTTTTATTAATATTAAAGAATAAGATGGTTGACATTATTGTATATTAATTATCAAGGCAAGGAAAAGAAAACTAAAAAGATTGAATTTCTTGACGGGATCTTAATTATCTCTTGAGTATTTCTTAATGATATAATTCTGTAAAGAACATGCATATTTTTCGAGGTTTAGGATTAAAATCTTCTGTTGCATCTCTCGTAAATATGATACATCTAATTCATTAAACAAAGATTTCATGTGATCAATAGTATCAAAAATTTCTACAATTGTATGCCAATCTTGACTCCATTCCGAGTCCTGATACTCTATTTGAGACATCTTAATAATTTACCTCATTTAATATTTTGTTAGATAATAAAATTTTATGTTCTGAGATGTTACATGTAAATATTTCTTTATAAATCTATAGATGCTAGCAGATTTCTAATAATTTAAAAAAGAAAAAGATAGAAAAAAGATTTAGTTAATAGAGAGTTCCAAGAAATTCTTATTTTACAACTATAACTGCTGTCTCTGAAATACTTTGAAGTATTCGAATTCTTTTTTGTGGATCCCCTGAATTGGATATTAAACCGATGATGAGATCTAATATTAATAATCCACTTGGTTTAGCTAAACTGTTTATAGCGTTTTTACCAGGATCTGCTACTAAAAACGTATTTGAATCAACAGTTCTCAACTTCATTGCCATTTTCCCCAGAGTTTGACCATTATTATACGATTCTAAGCCCCAAAAATAAATAAATCCTATAATATAACTAATTAGATTATTTAACCAGTTAAATGCTACGCCCCATGGATCTATAATATTGTATGGGAAAATCATCCAAGATATGGAAGAGCCAATAATCCCTATAATTATACCATCTAGTACGATCGCCCAGAATCTCGGCCAGAAATCTGCATATACTACACCTTCAGGAGTTACAGTTTTTTTTGCGGAAATCTTTTGAACAGGGACTGATCCAGGTGTTTGTGTTTGAGTTTTTAAATCAGCACCACAGGACATGCAAAATTTAGAATCATCCTCTAATTTTTCTCCGCACGTAGGACAAAATTTTAAAGACACTTTTATTCAACACCATTTTTTAATAAATTATTTTGTTTTTCTTATAATTTAAGCTAGAGTATAAATTATTATAAGATTTCTGTAGTCCAATTTTAAAAAGATAAATGTCAGAGTGTACTCTTTATTTTATGTTAAATAGTTTTGAAAATGTCTTTCCACAATCTCCTTTGTTTCATTAAATTCTGAAACATTAATCAATTTATTTAAATCTTGAATCTCAATTAGTTCATTTTTATACTTAGCTCTAAATTCTTGTGCGAAATTATCCATTAGTTTTTTTAAAATCGCATTTTGATTGTTGGTTATTAAAACAACTGCAAATCCGAATTCATCATAATTTACAATTATATCTGAATTTTCTGTTTGGAGAACCTCAATTTGATCTTTTGTATCAACAAATTCAGAAAGGATATGATTAATTCCGATAAGAATATTACCCCATATCGTAGAATCATTTTCGCGTTTAGTAGTTGTAAACTTGTAAGAATAGAGCAAAATCCCTGATTTATGATAAATGTTTATAAAATATATTCTTGTCGTCATTTCTAAAAACATCTCGGGCTTTTTTACTATCATTATACAGAATCCTAAAATATTTACCCATAATAAATATATATGCAAATCTCTAAAAATTGAAGATTGAAAAGCAATTAACAGAATGTACATAAATATTGGGATTGAAAAAATAACTATATTAATGAATAACTCTTTAACATTCTCTTTACTCCTTGCTTTATAATTACTGATAATGGAAAGAATAAAGCAATAGATTATAGCAGAAACTTGAAATAGAACGATAATGATTCCGATAGTAAGATTGAACTTGTAAGTAATATAAGAGGAAGCAATATTAAATTGAATAGAATTTGAGGAGAAAAGAGAACCGATTAAAAGTCCAAAAAGTGCATTAAAATATACCAATGGAAAATATGAGATTTTCTTTTTTTTTACCAAAAAAGAGTAAGTAATTGACGTCAGTATTAGACTAACAAAACCAAAAATAATTGAAAGTTTCCAAAGAATAAGATTAACAACTTCAGAAAAGAAAAATATAATCGACAATAGGTAAAGTGTAGAATAAATTATTACAGTATCAAATATCGTGAGAAAATTTAAAGCCGCTATTGTTTTTATTCCATAATTATGATGATAACGCACTAAATGAATTAATATATATATCGTTACAAGAAGAATACATGTATATCCAATAATTAATGTTATCAAGAAAAAATTCGGCATGATCGAAGTTTATAACTAAATATAGTTATACGTTTGATTTCGATTGAACAATTAATGAATATAGAACAGTAGTTCATAAATATAATTCTTTTTAAATCAAATCTATCTTCAACAAAAACAAGATTAATGCTAAAATTATTTTTGATCCTGAATAAATGGATCAAAAAATTCAGAGATTAATTCTCTGGTATTTCCAAATTCAGAAACATCAATTAAACCAGTCAAATTCATTAAAGTTTCTTGATTTAAAGAAATAAATTTATTCATAAACTTACTTACTGCTTTATCAATAAAAGAATTCTTATGATTCGTAGTTAAAAGCAATGCAAATCCGAGAAGATTGTCATACTCGAAAATGATATCTCTATTTTTCATTTTAATTAGATGTAATTGATCTTTTTTATCAATAAAATTAGACAGAATGTGGTTAATTCCAATTAATATTGACCCCTTCAAGAGAGATTCATCAGTTTCCTCTCCAGTTTCGAAATTGTATGAATATAATAGAATTCCACTTTTATGAAAAATAATGAAATCATGAATTCTGTTTGTAAGTTCTATGAATAGAGAAGGTTTTTTGATTATAGTATAGGTAGCAAAAATTGCTCCTGTCAAGTAGATACCTATAAACAAGTCTCTAATAATTATGTTTTGAGTGATAATATAAATAGAATACAAAAATATTAAGAATGAAAACTGAAACGTAAGAATACTTAAAATCACACGTGATTTCCTATCGCGAATCCTTGAGAAATATCTAAGCAGATTATACCACATTAAACTAAACACAATTGAATTGTAAGTTAAAAGTAAAATCAGTAGAAGTGAATTATGAAAGATAAATGTGTAATTTTTACTTACTATTCTCACTTCAAAAGAATCGGAAAGAAAACTTAAACCTAAAATTATCCCTATTATAACTGAATAAAAAATAGTAGTAAATATTCTTTTTTCTTCTAACTTAATTATAAGCCGGTGGATAATATTTAGCATGCTTATTGAAAAGATCCAAAACACTATTGAGACGTGCCATAAAATAAGGGAAGTTTCCTCTGAAATAAAAGAATGTGTTGATAAGTAATAGGTACTGAAGAAGAATATACCCAAAAACAGATAGATGAGAATATTTAAAACAACATTAAGGGAATTTCCAAAGTTCTCTCGGTTTCTGTAAACATAAATAGTGCCTATTGTAGAAATAATTACCGAAGTAAATATCAGAAGGATACTATTTATCATCATATAATATTCTATGAGAATTTCTAATTCTTAATTATGAATCATATAGTTCAATATTATTTAAATATGTTTTAACCATATTTTTACAATTCTTATAAGCTTTTTTTTAGTTCTATTAATTTGCAAATAAAAATAAAGATATAATTTAAGGACTTATCTTTAAAATAAATAATCTATAATAATAAATTATGCAAGATTTCATCGATTATTTGGATCAAGAAAATTTAATCCAAAACTTAATAGATGATTATAAGTTAACGGCAGATAATAATAATGAACTTAATCTATTAAATTCTATAATCGAGAAACTATATGTGGTTAAAGGAAAATTAAATCTTTCAGAGGAAGACAGCATAATAGGAAGTAAATTTGATATTTTTGGAGATATTTATGAGAAGACTCTAATTCATGAAGAAAAGAAAAAGTTAGGTGAATTTTATACCCCTTTTTCAGTAGTTAACTATATTTTGGATGCAATAGGCTATAAAAATTACATTATAGATGAATCAAAAAAAATAATCGATATTAGCTGTGGATCTGGAAGTTTTCTTATTGAATCTGTGAGAAGATTAATAATAAAACTACTTACTAAGTATAAGCGGAAAAGAATTTCGGAATTAACCGTTAAAGAAGCTAAGTCTATTATTGATCATGTTAAGAATAATATATATGGAATGGATATAAAAGGAGTAGCTTGTATCCTGTGCCAGATCAATATCCATTTTTCACTATTTCAAATTTACAAGCATATAAAAACATCAGATTTGAATTTCCACCTGCCTCAGTTTTATATTAAATGCTCTAATGCCTTACTAATGGATAAATTAGAAACTTATGATTTTGTTGTAGGGAATCCTCCTTATTTGTTTATCAGAGATATTCCAGATGAAAGCAAAGATATTATTGAAAAAGGAGATTTTCAAACTAACGATGGGCAATATGATTATTTCCAGATTTTTATAGAGTTAGGCATCAATATTTTGAAGAATGGAGGTTTCTTGGGATATATTGTTCCTGATTCTCTTTTAGCCTTAACAAATCGCTCAGTTATTAGAGAATTTATATATAATAAATCGAGGATTAAGCAAATTTATCATTCTGGACCAAAATTCGATGATCCAGTTGTTTCTAACATATTAATTATATTACAAAAAGAGAACAACGAAATGTATCGAAAGAAAAACCAAATTAAAATTATATCATCAGATTTAAAAGAAAAACTGATTCAACAGGAGAGTTTAGAAAAATGGGACTATAAATTCTTAATTCATCTGAATTACACCGATATCTCTATTATTGAAAAATTAAAGGAGAATTTTCAAACTATCAATAACCTTCTTCAAAGAGAAGATTTTACTATTTTACTGTTTAGAGGTGTTGAACTAACTAAATTAGGAGAGATAATCTTTTGTGATAATTGTAAAAAATTTTTCCCACTTCCTAAAAAAAAGTTAGTATGTCGCGAATGTTCTACTCCTTTCAAGAAGGAAAATAAAGAAAAGATTATTCGTGACTCAATCCCAGATAACTCTGAAAACCATTATAAATTGTTCCTATCTTCAATAAACCGATATCAAAAAAACAAGTATAAATATATTGATATTTCTAAAACTGGAATTAACTATAAAACTTTAGATAATTACCATGATCGTATCATCATAAGACAGATAAGTCAAAATAATCTAATATGTGCCACTTATGATAATAACTTATCCCTAACTTCCCAATCCTTTTACAATCTGAAAATTTTAGAGTCTCCTATTCCAGAATTAAACCATCTCTACCTTCTAGGAATTATTAATTCAACACTATTATCATATTATTTTATTAAGTCATTTGGTTCATATAAGAAACTTTTTCCTAGAATTCTAATTGAAAAAATCAAAGATTTACCGATAAAAATTCCATATTCCATCATTGAACTAGAAAAAGCCAATGAAATCATTAGATACGTTAAAGGATCACTTAAAAATATTGAAAAAATAGAATCAAATCAAAAAATAATTGATTTATTGGTATTTGATTTATACAATATCTCCAATAATGAGAGAGAATATATATGGAACTTTATGAGTTCTTTGAAGAACTAACTAATGCTTTATCTATAAAAATGAAAAAAATTGCATATCAGTTAAGATTCAATTAGCCTTGTTTCTTCGAATTGTAAGTTTTTAAAATTCTATCCCACTTTGAGGCGAGTTCGTCTAAATTTGTTTTTTTAAACAAATTTACTGCACGATCTAGTATTTTAGCGATATTTTCCTCATAATTTACGATATTACTGTTACTATCTCTATAGGTACTTTCTTCTATCATATTTAAAAAGAAGTTGATAACAAGATATAAAACAGTATAATATTATTATATCTCTCTAAATATGATTAACATAATATCCAAATAGCTAGGTTTATATTAAGGATGTTATATTCTTAATATACTAAACTATAAGATTGAATTGTTGAAATGCTTCCAAGTCTAAAAATCCTTAAGGTAATTTTGAAACATTATTTCGACGAAATCGATGGGGTTTTTGGAGTGGCTATTTGTGATAGAGATGGATTCATTATCGCATCAGAATTTAAAGAAGGAGATACGGAAGAATCTGATTCCATAATAGGAGCCATTTCAGCAATTTTAGATTCTTATATTGATAGAATTAAGACTGAATTTGGTACCCAAGGTAATTTTTTTAATATTACGGAAACGGGAGATAAAAAATTTGCATTTTGTTCCCAGGGGCAACAAGCTATATTAACTACAGTCGCAAGCCAAGATGTAACAGATACTGAATTAAGGGTTCTTTCTGAACATGTCGCAGGCAAGATAGAACTAGTTTTAGATGGAAATGAGGATGTTTCACCACAAATACCAGAAATAATTAAAGCTCTAGCAAAAACTCGTGGTGGATCTCTGCCTAAAAAGGGCGGTGAATACTCAAATAAAATAATTTTAACTGGTGATTATTCAGTTGGGAAAACTTCACTAATATTGCGATTTGTAGAAAATAAATTTGGTCAAAATTATATAGCAACGTTAGGAGTACAAATATCGAAGAAATCTCTTGATCTAAATGAAAATACAAAGATGAACTTTATTATCTGGGACATAGCTGGACAAATTACTCAAATGGCCACATATAGACCTAAATTCTACAACGGAGCTAATGCTGCTCTTATTGTAATAGATAGAACTCGCGAAGGTCAGCTAAATAGTATTGAAAAGTGGTATAATGATATTAAAAAATCACTGTCTCGAAATTTACCAGTTGTAATTGTTGGAAATAAATCCGATTTAGTTGATAATATCGTCATTAGTGAGGCGGAGATCAGAGATATTGCTAAAAAATTTGATTTCCATTATATCTTAACCTCTGCAAAAACAGGAGAGCATGTAAATGATGCGTTCTTATATATTGCATACAGAGTTATAGAATCCCTCTAATCCTTTCAATAGAAACTTTTTTATAGATTTACATTCTCTTAAATATTAGGTTAGTTAATTATTCAAGATGATGAATAAATGCAATTAATTAAAGGAGGTTAATAAAATAGTTTTAAAAATAAGATGGCATGACGTTTTGGCTACCTGAAACTCTGCTGGATACATTATGGGTTTTTCAATAAAAGAACTTACATACAAGGAAAAATATCTCATACATCTTAGTGAACAAGAGTTGACTGGTCCTTGGTTTAGTTTTAAATTAGAAGGAAAGAAAATTGGAACGATTCCTGTAATACTGAAAAATATAGAACCTACACCAATATATAACATGGTTAACACACGAAAAGGTATTGCGATAAGTAGAATAACTCTTGATTTCAATATAACTGAGTATCTAAAAAGATTGATACAAGAGGGAAAATTAGCACCTGTATCTTTAGAAAAGAAACAATTTGTTCGTGTTTACAATGATATCTTTAATGCACCTCAAATTCCTTATGTTAATACTTTTTTCACAATTAAAAACATATCAGATTTTGCCTTAAAAGATTTTTCAATGTATTTTGTTTTTGATT
>Ga0209976_10001563_pt1 | contig 13466 bp, 25 predicted proteins | sample SumtaG_FD_182806 | JGI IMG/M metagenome (GOLD analysis project Ga0209976, IMG submission 182806) | Deep subsurface microbial communities from Indian Ocean to uncover new lineages of life (NeLLi) - Sumatra_00157 metaG (SPAdes) (version 2) | ecosystem: Environmental > Aquatic > Marine > Oceanic >...
CGGAAGCCTGCGACAACACGCTGCGGATAGCCGAAAGGTGCAATATCGAGCTGGACCTCAAGACAAAACATTCGCCTAAGTTTATTAGATCATTACAAATACTACATCTTGTTCGTCTATATCCTATTCTACCTGCACTAAAAAATGATTTGTTAGTATCGTTGTAATCATAATAAAACATACTATTTTCAGAAATATATTGTTGAATTTCAACTTGTTCTTCTCTAAATGCTTTTTCTTTTTGTTTAAAATTCATTTTAATATTCAAATCCGTCAGTATATTCTTCGTCAATTATATCGTTTTGACTTAATAATTCATGTTTGTATTTAATTTCGTTTGCAAAATTCATTATCTGTGAATTTTTTAGCTTCAAAGATAAATTAAGTTCTTCAAGTTCTTTGTATATTGGATCTATCATAAAGTGTCGTTCGTCATGTGAATATCTATGTTGTTCAATATCTTTATCGTTTGGTGAGAATTTTTCTCTACCACCTAGATACATAACAAAACTATTTCTTCGTGCCTTCATAAAATCAACTTTGTATTTATTATATAATTCTGATTCAAGTTTTGACATCATTTTTCTTTCCTCAAACATCTCGTTCCTTAACTTTGTTATTCTTGGATCGTTCTTTATTTCAATGTCTAATTTCTGATAAGCTTCTTGTCTTTCTTGTCTATGATCCATTTAATTTTCCTCATCTTTTCGTTTTAAGTAATCCATTTTATCTATTGTAGAAATTGGTAATCTTTCAAAAACTAAATTAAAAAATTTGGTGTGAGGTTTCATTTTGATTTTACCTCTACTTTTTGTGTGAAGAATGAAATATCATCTTCGGCTTTTTCTTCTGGTTTAACAATCTCTATTGGATCTTCGCTTTGTAATATCTTCTCAAATCGTTCTTTGAAAGTGTCTTTAATGTCCTCAAAATTACCGTCAGGTAATTGTTCTATAAAGCTTGTTCCAAAGTCTAGTTCTTGTTTAGTTAATTCAACGCCATATTTTTCTTCAAGTTTTACTAACTGTTCACTATAAGCTAGTGTTAGTAATACTATAACATCATTCTTTGAAGTTATAATTCCTAACTTTGTTCTACCTTTGATTGAAAAAGTGCATAGAATTACGTTCTTACTTTTGGTTAATCCCTTTTGTAGCATAGTCCATACCTTAGTTAGTTTGTTTGGTAACAGGAAATATGATCCATTGATTAGACTATAATCAATAGCTGATCTTGGCATTTTAGATAATACATTTATTGTATTTTCTTTTTCATAAATTGCTTTAAGTCGTTCTTTATCAATTATGATCTTAGAATCTTTACCTAGTTTGTAGGCTTTGTTCATTTCTTTTTGTGCTGTAAATTCTTTTGAACAACTTTTACAATAGTTCTTATTTCCAATATCCCCCTCACAATCTGGGCAAGACCATGAAGTTCCTAAACCACTATCTCTTGAAAGTGTGTATATTCCAACAGGTATGTTTTGTAGTCCGTAAGAAATTGTCGTATTTGTTATTGCTCTCATTAATGTCTAATATAACAAACAGGTTTAAAACAATTTGTATGTATCAAATGAACAAACAAAAGGTGTCTAATATAGACAATAAACTCTTTGTCTTACCACCCATCATACTCCCCGTATAAGATAAAGTTTAACTCTTAACCACCCGTCAGGATAAACCCCAGCTAAAGTTTAGTTTGGGATACGTCAGGATACCCCCAGCTAAAGTTTAGTTTGTTTGCTACACTAGCAAGACCTATGATAAAGAGTTTAATTTAAATTCAGTTTCGCTTCTTGTTCCTGCTAATGACGTAAAGAGTTTAATTAATTAGCCATCTTGATCAGGGTTTCCAACCTATTTGAGTAAAGTTTAATCTTTTTTATCCATCTCACCTGCGTTGAGGCATTGATAAGAGTTTATTATCACTAGGTTTCTCTTATCACTATTTGATTTTATTAATTAAATATTATTCCTTTTGAATTGATATATGGTATTTTAAAATTTTGCTGTTTTTTTCTAAGTCGTAATTGTATCACTAGGTTAGATTCTTTCATACTGTTATTATCACTTGGTTTATTTTCATGGCTTAATCTCTTTGCGTGGTTAGTGATAGTATCCCAAAAATTAAACTTTAGCTCGCTGGTGATGAAGATTTTTTTTATGAAAGTTTTAACTATTCTCCTTATGCTAGTGATAATAAAACAAAAATTAAACATTAAACTTTTCTCCCCTCAATTTTTACATTGTTATCAAACTGACCTTTAATAATAATTTGATAAAGTGATCCGTTTTTTTGTCTTACATTTATTATGTATGGATTTTTGCCAGCTTCCCAAGCTTCGATCGGTTGATCTTTATATTCGTAATCTCGATAATAAGATAAACGTTCGATTATTATTCTTGTTAAATCAAAACTATTCATCAATTTTTTAACCTCAATTTTATAATCTCGTTTGATAGTTCTTTAAAATTATCCTTGTTATGACTTAATCCAAATAACTTAATTAAAGATTGATCTTTAATTTTTTCTATTAAATTCTTTAATGCTATAATATAAGATTCTTGATCTTCATAAGTTAGATCCCATAAAATATTATTACCTCTATTATCTTTATACAATTTTGACTTTATAATATCTGGTAAAAGTTTGTATTGATTAAAAAAATCTTTTGAATCATAATAATCTAAAACTTTAACTTTTAAAAATTGTCCGTATTTATTATTACTACCATTATAAACATTATTAATTAAAATAACTTCTTGATCTTTTTTTAGTTTTTCAATTTCTAAATATGAATTATTTTTATGTAGTGATATTTTTTTAACATAATTTAAATTAAAATATTCCATGTGAAATTAAATTCCATGTCCGTATTCTTTATCCTTATGATTTTTTTTCTTTTTTAAATCCATGTCATTTTTTGGATCTCTTTTTAATTCCTCTAAAACATCTTTATCTAATTGGCTAGTAAAAACTGAATCCTCTAAATTAGGATTTAATAAAAAGAATACTTTAGCTATAATTTCTAAACTCTTAGAATTAATTTTAACATTACCGATCTTAGTTTTATAATTGAATGAAGATAAATAACCTCTAGCTACAATACATAAAAAATGATATACACCTTTTACTTTTACGTTTGCTTGACCTTGTTTATTTACAAAAAATCTTTTATCTATTTCGATCCCATCTTCAAAAAATTCTAGTCTATGAGAATAATCTTTTAAAAAATCTTTAAGTACGTTTAGCTGGATCGTGTCCGTATAATTCTTTTTAAACAAATCCTCAAAAGGTTTTAATCTTATTTCTGGTTCAGCTTCTTTTTGGTATTTATGAAAGTTAATACAAAAAGCTATCTTATCAGCTTCTCTTATTTGCATACGTTCGTTTTTGTATGTCGCATTAAAGATCCCATCATTAAAAGTTTCTTGAATGTATGAATCTTTATTGAATTGATAGTAAATACGATCCCCCTCATAGTCATTATACTTTAACATAAAGTAATCTGTTTTTGGTTTAGTGTCTATATTTCCGTCTTTATCAGTTATGATTAATTGATCATCTCGATCCTCTAAGAGCATTTTTGATCTAACCTCATAACATCTTTTGATAATTCTTTAAAGTTATTTTGATCTTTTGATAGTTGAAATAGTTTTATCAGCGTGGGATTTTTAACAGCTTTTTGTATTTCATTAAGTGTTAAAAGATATTCTTCAAAGTGAAAAACATCATGGAAATTATGAACATCTAATTTTTTACCATGTTCATAATCATTATGTAGCTTAACAGTTTTTTCTAAATCCTCAACTTTACCTCTATAATAATGATCTAAATTCTGATTTGTTACTTGATAGTCTATTTTATTTTTAATAAATACTAATGACAATTTGAATAAATTGTTTGATGAATCTAAAATATGAATTACTTTTGTTTTATTATTATCTACTTTTGGAACAAAATTTAAGGCTTTAATTTTTTGTTCTAAGTTATCAATCTTATTATTATCTGAATGTTTTGTTGAATAACAATCGTTTAATTCTATTAAAGTATCTTTATCATACTGTTTTATTATTTCTGTTAAAGTCTTTTTTCCATGATTTGTATTAAAAGATGTTTGTTCAATTTCTTTTTGTAGATCATTTACTGTTAAGAATCCTTGATCTAATTCCTTTTTTTCTACCGTTAAATAATAATCTGATTCAACTTGTTTTAAGATTTGTCTATATTCACTAAATGGTTTTACCATTATAATTTTATTTTCATAATCTTTATTTGATATATCTTCGATCTTAATTGTTGTTATTTCATCTTTTTTAGTATCTCGATCATACCATGAATCCGATCTTATTGTTTGATGTATTGAAATTTCATCATAAGTTTTTTCTATTTTATTATATGCTGTGGATCTTTTTGCCTTTATTTTATTGTCAATTAGATATTGTTTAGCTTCAATAAAACCATGTTTTTTTATTGTCTTAACAGCTTCATTATATTTTTCTTCTTGATCTTTATATGGACTATGCTTTGAATGAATAACAATCATTGTATGATCGGATCTATTTTCATCTAACAAATTTTTAATTCGTTTATCTCTTTTACCGATATAAAATTTAAAATGTGTTTTGTTTTTCATAATTTCTTTAAGTGGTTTATGATCGTACTTTGTTTTTCTATAAGTTGGTTCATGTTCAAAAACCTCTAGGTTTAAAACCTTGCTTACTTCTTTTGTTTGTTCGTCAAAATTTCGTGTTATGTATTCGTCATTATTCAAAATAAAATTCTTATGTTCGTGATTAAACCATGTATCTAAATCCTTACATGGCTTAATTCCTTTTTTGATCATGTTGTTATAAAGATCAATTATAATATCTTTTAATTTATTTTCAGCTTCGGTTGTTAGTCGTTCACGTTCGGGCATTGGTTTAAACTTTCGTTCGTCTTTAATATTAACAACTAAATTTGTAAATTGTATTTTATCTATTTCGGCAGTTTCATAATGATCATTATAATCATGGTCATTAGAATCTAGTTTAGCTATGATCGGACTATTACATAAGAAGATTTTTTTACGCCTATTATTATTTATATTACCGTTTTTTTGTGCTGACAAACTAAGATAAATTTCCACATCTTCATTTATCAAACTTGTTTTAAGATAAGAACTATTATTATCTTGGTTTAGCTCTTCAAAAATTTCTTTAAAAGTTGTTTGTTCTAATGTATGCAAACCAGATTCAAACCCAGCTAGTTTTTTATCTTCATGTAATTGTAATTCTAAATGAGTTTTGATCCCAGATGTTTTTGATATTTGTAAAAGCATATCGATCAATGCTGTATAATTTGTTTTTTCTCTAAGTGTTAAAGTTAATCTAGTTCCTGTATTTTCTAATCTAGGTTTAGGTAATTTCTGAAAACCTAATCCCCCTTTAGCCATGACACTATAACAATCTTGATCACCCTTAGAGTTTTTTTCTATACAACTTGTTTGTAAGATCATTATATCGCTTAGTGTTGTATAGCTTGCGAATCCCATACCAAATTGACCGATCGCTTTTGAATTTAAATTCCCAGAATTACCTAAAATTAATAAGACTTTAGTAAATATTTTTTCTGTAATTCCTAACGAATTAAAACCTTGAATAATTAATTTACGATCTAATTGGTTTAAACTAACTTTGATATATGGTTTAGTATTAAATTGATCTCTAGCAATTTGACAAGCTCTTATTTCATTGTTAAGTAATTCTCTTAAACCACTTGTAGAATCTTTATACAAATCATGGCTTATACGTTGAATAATTACTTCTTCATTTAACTTTGTTTTAATGAATCCGTCTTTATCCATAACAGAATCAAGATCACTTTCGTAATCTGTTTGATCAATATCCAAAACTTTTTCTTTTTTAATTTCAGGGATATAAATTTCTGGATCTTTATCTTTATCTGGATCGATTTTAGGATCGTCAATAGCCAATTTTTAAAGCTCCCTTAACAAGATAAAAATGATTAGAAAAAAAAGTAAGTATCAACTATTAACCACCGACAACAGCGTTAATTCTTAATAGTTGATCTGATTCGATTGATCTCACAGCTTTTGAATCACTAGGAACTAATTGATCCTTAGTTGTTACTTTAAAGTAACTAGATCCAGATTCAACAAACCAAACTGAAGCTTGATCAGCTTGCTTTATTTCTTCAGGACTATTCAAAATGCTTGAAGCTGTAATAAGTTTTTGAGCTTGATCAATTTGATCAGCTTCTTGAGCTTTTTGTAAAAGCTCCCAGCTTTGAGATTTATCGCTTTGTGTTTGTGTCAAACATTCGGTCATTAGTAACCTAATATAATAAACAGTATTTAATTATTTGTATGTATCGAATGAACAAACAGCAATTCATAATTTCATACTTTGTTGTTTGTTGTTATCACTCGTTTGTATTTACCTTAGTGTATTATCACTATATGAATTTTGTTTTGGTTCATTGTTTGTAGTGATAATGAACATACTTATTTATTTATTTTTTAACTTGATCAAAATAAAATCACTTTAATAATTCTGGATCGACTTGATTAATTTTAAAATTTTCTATTTGTTCTATGATTAAAAGTTCGTTACAAAATTGACATTCAAAAACTGGGTTTTTCATTAAGTCATAAATCCCTTTATCTTTAAACTGATTTATCTTACTACAATAAACACAAATAAAATTTACTTCTGTTAAAGTATTATTTTTTATTTCACTCATTTTAAAACCTCATTTATTTTTTTAATTTTGGGTTTATTTTTATAATAAGTTTCATAGAAATATTTTAATCTCTTTATGATCTCTTAAATCTTGTAATTCAATTTCGATTTTATCGATCTCATTATTTGTTTTAATGTATTCTCGATCTAATTGTTTTAAACTAATCATTTAATTAACCTCTTTAATTTCAGGTATAGATTTTAAACATCTCATACAATGATCATGGTATGAAATTTTATCGTTTAAATCATGGTATCTCATTTTAAAATTTTGCCATTTATGACTTAATATTAAACACACAAATTTATTATAATAATATTTTGACATTAAAATATAATATTCTTTTAGTGTGATCATTTTAAAATAACCTCACTAATTTTTTCAGCTTTATTATAACAAGTAATACAAATATCTTGGATCGTTGCATAGTCTTTTACTTTATTTTTACATACTACACAATTAATTAAAGTCATTATTTTAAATACTTCCTTTTGATTCTAAAATATAATCGCTGTAAAATTAAAAGCTGTGCTTCGTAAAAGCTGATCATGTTTTTAGAATCACTTAACTTTTTTTGTGATCTTATTCTTTTAATTTCCTTTTTTAATTCTTGATCTGTAATTACGTTTAATAAAATTTTCATTTAATTAAAACCTCACTTGAATATTTTAAAGATAAGTGTTTGCATATTTCTTTATGTGTTTTTTGTTCGTTACTACATGAGCTTAACAAATGTTTTTTTAAAGCCTTACATTGATCACAAATTGCCCACGATTGACACCAATTAAAAGGGCATTTAATTTTTCTTACATACGATCGATCGCTTTTATCATGGTCGCAAAAATCACAACACAAACCAAAAGCTGAATAAGAAAAACCCATTTAAAGATCGCCAGCTTCCTTTTTGTATCTAGAAATTAAACCCTTAAACCAATTTGATTTAATTTGTTTGTGGTTTATGTTTAAGTTATCAGGGATTAAACCAAAGTAAAAACAAACAGTATTAAATTTATTCTCACTAAGATAAATCAATTAACTTTTACCTCTATAAGTTTTTTCTTAAATGGTTTATACACATCTTTAAAGTTTTGACTATAACAAAACTTTTGATCTATGTGTGCTATTTTCTTTTTATGACATACTAAACAAAAGGTTTTATCTAATATGATCGTGTGTTTTTTCTTTTTGTTTAAGTCATTAATCTTACTTTCGATCTCTAATGTATCTTTTAATTCAAAGTTATTTTCCTTATAGATTTTATCATATTGATCGAACATCTTAAACTTTAATTCTAGTTCATAGATTCTTTTATCCATATCTGGATCGGTTTTTGTTCTAGTCATTTTTTAAAACCTCACTTAAATTAATTGATTGATCAGAATCGATCTTTAATGAATCAATGATTTTATTTTCGTGATCATACTTTATTAAAAATGGTTGATAGTCTTTTGATCTTATCCTTAAATTATTTCTTGTTTGATTAAGTAATTCGTTTAAACGATCCTTAGTTGTTTTAGTATTATAACCACACATTGAAATTATTATATTATTATTTTCTTTATGTGCGATCTTATTGCCAAATAAATAAAGCTCCGATCCGTTTGTGTTTGAATTACTAACCCTTAATGATTCGTCATTCAAAAAGGCTTTAACAATTTTATAAGCTGTGTTTGTCATTGTGTTAAAACCTCATTAGATTTATGTGAATGATCTTTAAACCATTGACCAATTAAAACAGCTTGCATACAATCGATCCTAGTTTTAAAAGATTCTTCGATTTGTTTAAGTCTTAATTTATAATTAATATCGTTTGTGTTATCAATTAATTCTAGTGTCTTATTTGTTTTTGATTGAATAGAATCACAAACAGATCCGACTTTATGATCTGACTTTAACAAATGATTAAACCCTAAAACCTTTTTGTCAGATTCTTTTAAAAATCTGTTATCGGTTTTTCGTGTTTGTGTTTTTCTATTCATAATTAATAGAGTGTCTAATATAATAATATAGTTTTGTGTGTTCAATTAAACGAACAACAATTTATTATATTAGTATTCTTTTTTTGTTGTTCATTTGATACATACATAATTTATTATATTAGTATTCATATTATATTATGTAGATAAAAGATCCATTGTGGTTTTTTTGTTACTAGGTTCATAAGGGATCGTTCGTAGTGAACGATCCTTTTTTTTGTGTAGTGTTATCACTACCTAGTTAATTTTTCAGTAAGATGTTAGTGATAATATAAAGACTTTAATTAAAACTTTAATCTAATTTAATAAATTGATTAGCGTTTAATTAACATACGATCTTTATTTTATTCAATTCTCTTTTAAGATCATCAGGTAAAATATTATATTGTAGTTTAGAAAAATCATTTAAAATATTATTATCTGTTTGTATAATACTTTGTAAAATAATAATGCGATCGTTATTAGATAACTTTAACCATGATTCATAATTAATTTTATATTCATTATGATATAATTCAAAGTTTGAATCTTGTTTTATTTCTTTAAGTCTTAAAATTCTTTTAGGTATTAATTTCAATTTAATAAAACCTCTTTATTTAATTTGTATTCTTTATTAAAAGAACTAAAAGGTTTATCTTTATTTTCTTTTGATATGATTAAACTTTTAATTAATCTTTTATTGTATCTTAAAAACATATTACACTTTAAACAAATAAAAGAATCTATACATTTATTATTATAATTCTGTGATTCAAATCCCTTACTAGATTTAATTGATCTAAACTGAATACCTTTATTAAATAAATGATCACAGTTTGATCTTAATTTTAATTCATAGTATTCTATTAATGAATTAAATTTAATTCCATGATTTAATTCAGGTTCTTTAATGTGTATTAATTCATGTAAAATAGTTTCGTCTATTTCATCAATGCTAATATGATCTTTAATGTTAATAAATAAATTATGGTTCAATGTATCATGGCAACCTTTTAACAAATGAACTTTAGGATCGTTATGTTTTATTTTAATATAATCTTCATAGCTTATTTTGTTATCTGTAAATTTAATAAAGTCATACTTAAATAAATAAACTCTATTAGGTTTTTTTATATTCATTAATTTAGATACATCTTTTACCATGCGATCAACGTGTGCTATTAATCCGTTTGATATTGTGATCGGTTTTCTATACATAATATATTAAGTGTCTAATATAATAATAAGTAATTGTTTGTAAGAAAAAACAAACAGTATATAAAGACTAATATAATAAAGTGTGATCGGTTTAGCTCATGGTTATCACTAGCTTAACAGTTTGTTAGATGTTAGTGATAACATAAAGACATTAGAAAATAAAAGTATAAGGGATCGTTTTATTATTCTTGATCTCTTAATCGTTGTTTATACATTCTATAATTCCAATCAGTTAAAGCTAGTCTAGGAATTTTTAATCCTTTATGTTTATAGATAAATAATTCAAAGCTCCCATGTTTTTTTTCATGGTTAGGCATACCGATCCACAAACTAAAATTAAATAGATTGTCTAGATCGTTATGTTCTTTTGAATAACTTAATCTAAAAACAGCTAGCGATCCTTTTGTGTTTGAATCTCTTAACCGTTTGATTATATTAAATTCACGCATTGAATAATATTAAGAGTGTCTAATATAATAATAATAGTGTGTTCAATTAAACAAACAAAGTTTATTATATTAGTATTACATATTATAATTAATAGGCGAGCTGAAAGATCGCTTAACACATAACGGTTAGAAAGTAAAAAGCCAACCAGCTTTTAAAATCTGCGATCCGTTATGCTTCACACTAAACGAATTAAGGATCGTGAATAAAGATCCACTTATCTTTTTTTAGGTATGGTTATCACTAGCTTAACAGTTTGTTATAATGTAGTGATAACAATAAGAGTTTAGGATCTTTTAATTGCATTGAATAAATAAAAAGGTTCTAGGTTTTAGAATGAATTATTTAAACACTTGTTACAAGTGTTTGAATCTAAAACTAACTTTCGTTTAAGTCCACACATAGAACAACAATCTTTATATTTTAATTGTGTTGCTTTTACTAACTGACTATATCTTAAAGCACAATTTAAACAAGTGCTTTGATGGTTAGTAATTGTTTGTCTTTTACATATCCAACAAACAGCGATCTTAATATCATCTTTAATTAATGATTGATCGTTTGTCCATACGTTAAAGATTTGTTTTAAGTCTAGTGGTTTTTGTATTACCTTTTTAGATTCATTAATCCAAAAGGCTTTTTGTTTTTGTTCGTTTGTGGTTAAAGTTATTTGAATCATTAATTATTATTAGGTGTCTAATATAATATAGTTTTGTTTGTTCATTCAAACAAACATAGTTTTATTATATTAGTATTACATTATATTATTATGGCAAATGAAAAACCATTAAGCGAAATAGTAAAAGCGTTTATTGATTCTATAACACCAGATCAAAAAGCCAGCTTATTAAAATATGACATGGCGACACTCGAAGAATCAATAAGAGTTTTAAAGCTAGTCGAAAGTTTTAAACAAATAGATCAACGATCTTAAAACTTAAAGACTATCTAATCTTTATTTTATTTTCATGTCATGTTATCACTAACAGATCAGATTAGTTTAATCTAGTGATAACATTAAGACTTTAGATCAAACAACTAATTAAAATAAATAAAAAGAATCTAGGAATAAAATTTATCTATTCCTTTATAGATAGTTTGGATCGTTTGGCTATTCCATTTATAAGAATTGCCATCATTAAATAAATTTGCTTTTGTATCTTGGATCGAATAGTCTTTACTTAAAGACATTAAGAAATTTTCAACAGCGATCTTTTTAACGCTTTTTTTATTAGCTTGTTTTTCTATGTAAGCGATCCATGTTTGATTTAATTGTTCACTCATTAATTATTATAGTGTCTAATATAATAATATACTTTTGTTTGTTCATTCAAACAAACAATATTTATTATATTAGTATTACATATAATTAATTATGAGTTATCGAACCACCGATCAAATGGTAGATCATCAAATGAGTATATTAAGATCACAAACTAAAACCGATCTTGAATTACACTCGGAAGCTGGAAGATATTTTTTAATGTCTAACGGTTATTCATTAGGACACCATGAAAAAAAGGGCGACTTTTACAGCTCTCTATTTATGGCTAATCAATTATTAAGTCATATCAAAAAGGCTTAATCAATTTCTTTTTTATTTAATCTCTTAATCTTTTACTATGATATACCCTGTATCTATTACGATCAAATCAAAGTTTAATTAAACTTTGTTTTTCGATCCCCCTGTATGTGTTTTTGATGTGCATACTTTAACAAAGTTTAAGACTTTAGATCAAACGAATTAAAAGATCGGTTAATCTTTTTTATTGTCTAATATTATTTTAGACAATTACAAACTTTAAAATTAATTAATCGTTTAATGTTTTTGTGTTGCGTGAGCATGAAGGTTATCACTACGTTACTGACATATCAATAACTAAGTGATAATGAAATGCTTAGGACACTAGCCAAAGGTTTGAGGTAGTGATAATGATAGTTCCATTAGTTAGAGGGTAGTGATAATAGAGGTATGAAGTATTCGTTATCACTAGGCTACTGTTTATCTTGTACAAGTTGACCTATGTTTAATGGTATAAGGTAGGGGTATCGTGGTAGATGTTATATCTTGTACAAGATGGCATGGTTATACTCTACGCTTTGTGAGTGTTCTACCTATGGCTTCGTATGGTTGTACTGGTTCAACACTTGGATCAGCTACTGCTGGTTCAAGTAGTGGTTCACCTTGTTGGCCTTGACCGTATGCTTCACCTTCACCGTATGGCATTTCATTCGGGTTCTGTGTATCAGGATCATAACCCATGTCTAGTTTAGGATCAACTAGGGTTTGTCTATCCTTTAGATCATCTAACTGATGTTCAAGTTCTTCTTTCATCTCTATGTCTTGTTGTTCTGCTGACACTCGTACTTGTTCTAACAGCTTCCTGTCAATCTCTTCATCTACCTTCTTGATGTATGCTCTCTTACGTTTCTTAACTGTCTTGTCTAGTTCACTGACCACGTTGTTCCAGTTGATTCTATTGTTAGTATCGAACTCACTAATGGATCTCCATATAGCATAGCGATTCTTATCGATAACCTTCAAGCCATGACGTGCAAAGGCATACAGCTTGAGCATAGATCTTGCACGAGCTACACCGTATGATTTGATATAGTGATCTACCAAGTCTTTACTATTGGTTACCTTCTTTATAGAGTACTGTGGATCGCAGATGGTACAACCGTCTTTTAAATACACAAAGAAGTGTATCATGTTTCCTTCTAATGCTAGCCCTAACCTGAATGGCTTGTCAGTAAAGTATGTGTAGGTTCTCTTGTTCCATCTATCTATTTCAAATGTCCATTGACTATTGAACATCATCTGTTGATAGTACCATGCAAAGTCCTTGAACTTCCACCTGCCATGAGGCCATACATCTTGGAAGGAGTGTACTTCCTCTTGTGATATGCTGGTCAAGAAAGCGAATGGAACATTACGGAAGAATCTATTGATAGCCTTAGAGTAATGTATATTCATTATCACAATGACTGGTGCTCTCACATCATGCCTAACGTATGTCAGGTGCTGTGCTATCTTATTGATCTGTTCCTTCTTTAGTTGATCGAGTGAAAATGAAGCATCGTCAAAAATAAGTATGG
>Ga0209976_10001564_pt1 | contig 13465 bp, 13 predicted proteins | sample SumtaG_FD_182806 | JGI IMG/M metagenome (GOLD analysis project Ga0209976, IMG submission 182806) | Deep subsurface microbial communities from Indian Ocean to uncover new lineages of life (NeLLi) - Sumatra_00157 metaG (SPAdes) (version 2) | ecosystem: Environmental > Aquatic > Marine > Oceanic >...
CCCACTTTTTATAATCAGCATCATCCAGTTCCGCGGTCCTGAACTTCATACCATGAATACGGGTCAAATAGGAGTCGATACGGAATTGTAAAAGGTCTTTTGCCATCTCTCCCGATACAATCATTACATCATACCCACGAAGCCACGCGTGAAGGCCAAAGCCCAGCAGTGTCGCCGTCTTTCCGATCCCGGTGACTCCAGCAATCACGCCAAACTCTTTTCGCATAATCCCTCCCACCTGTCGATCAAATCGAAAAATGCCGGTAGGGATTCCCACCTCAGCTTCCTCATGTTCATCAGCGATCCGCAGTTTTTCGTCAAGAATGTCCACACGTTCCCCGTAATCGTCCAGATAATAACCTGCGTTCTCATTATCCGTCAATCCCACAGGCCGCCCCAACACAGCAAGTTTCCGCTTTGCGTCTTCCAGATTGAACTTTCGCATCTGTGCGATCACTTCACCACAACCTATTAACACATTACGGGACTCCGCTAATCGAAGTACCTGAGTCATCATGTGCCGGGAGTTCTTGTCATTAAATCCGCTGACGTCGATTGCAAATAGCTGGTCCACACAATCTTCGTATATACCGGTCTCATCTTTGCCGATCATCCGACGTTCCCGCAGTTCGTCCAGGATCATTGCCTTTGTCATCGTAACCTTCAGATCGTCGGCGACAGTAAAAATGTCCTGAAGAAGAATATCTGCCAGCCATTCCTTACGCATCAATCCACAGCCTGAAGGATTTGACCTAACCAAATAGGCAATAAGTTGATATTCAATCTCGGTGTCTCTAAACTCTTGTGCTGCATCATGCACCCGTTCGTCGATACGTTTGTTCCCAGGCAATGTCGTCCTCCTTAATCTCACGGTCCATCATTCGTTGTGCCATTGATATAATTGCGTCGGCATAATAGTCTACCTTCGTCTTCATCAGAGAGTCCCACCGGTTCTGTAGCTTTTCGCTGTAGTCCTCTCCCGCTACGTCGATTATCTTGAAGTGTCTCCGAAACATAGACATGGTGGATTGTCCGAACACCTCTGTAAGAGTTTTCTGATCGTGGTTTGTACAAATAATGAATACAGCATCTTGAGCAGTCAAGCGCCGGAGAAAATCCTCTAATGTCTTTGTTACATAATTCGATTTCGTCTTGATATATACTTTGTCCATCTCATCAAAGAGGATGAATCGACCAGACCCATAGTCGTCTAAAAGCGACAAATCCTTCATCTTTGTCGCTTCGATATACTGTTGTGCCGTAAAATACTTTACTGTATGGCCTTGAACGATAGCCTCCTTTCCAATAGCACACTGCATCGAAGTCTTTCCGATTCCGTTTGCTCCCAGAAACAGAACACCGAGCGCGTGCTGTACTGCATTTGCCATCTGTTCGTTAAACCAATGACAAAAATCTTTGTATTCTTCAGCGATCTCCAGGTCTTCAATTCTTAGCCACCAATAGTCCCGTGGAATACGGGCTTCAATAAGGGCATTCAGATAATGAAACACTGTCATGCACTTGCAGGGATTCAGTTTCCCTGGCTCTGTGGGTTCCAACCATCCAATACCGTCACATGGCTCATGAGGTTCAACGATCTCTGCCTTCAGCGCCAACATCGCCGCTTTAATGTCATCTCTCATGCATTTCCTCCTGTATTTTCTTGAGAAACTTATCCGTTTCCTGTAAACCCTTTTTGTGGCTCTCACTATCCTGGATTCTCGTGGTCGTCTTCAGATACGTATCATCGTCGTCTTCTTTTACATCCCGGAACTCCGCGATCATGTCGGGATAAAGAAACAAGCCGTAGTTAAACTTCCGCTGTGGGTACTTCTCAATACGATACCATTTACAGAACGCGTCAAAATCGAATGTTTCATCAGATATCAGTTCACACAGCTTCTCGAAACGTTTCTTTTTTGTCAGTTTTAGAGGGGAAATCTGATACGGTTTGAAATACTTCAGGAGAACAGGTTCCGCAGTCTTCCAATCCGCATCCATTTTGATCTCAGCTTCAGAAAAGCCTCCAGCTTCAGCCTTCGTAACGTCTTCTCTCTCTTTTGCTTCTGGGGTAGTAGTATTATTTAAAGATAAAAGAAGAAGAGAGAGCTTACGAATGTTGAGGCTTCCATAAATCTCGTTTATATCGACAAAAATCTTATTATCTCCGGCTGGACGCTGGGAAATAAACCCCATATCCTCAAGTACTCGAAAGCTCTTCGTCAGTGTTTTATCGTCTCTGATCTCCATAGCTTTCTTGGCAGCATTTCTGCTGGTAGGGTTCCCTTCGACAGAAGCGAAATAGATAAAGAGAATTGCCAGATATGACCGCATCCCTTCCCTACGCATCCCGCGGTCTGCTTCCCAGAGTGCGCTTAAAGTATTCTCATTTAGTGTCATTTTGACTTCCCACTATCAACCATCTTTTTACCTAAACGCTCTAATGTGTGCATCTGATCCAAGAATACAGTCATCTCTCGCTTGAATGCGGATGAGGTACTTAACCAGTCAACCTCTTCCGCCAGAGTTGCCTGCCGCTTTTCGAGTTTTTCGATTTCTTCCAAAAGTGTCGGATCAGGCTCAGTTTGAGCTTTGGCTTTTTCCTTTAGGTCTGCAATAGTGGTATGCGCGACTTTAACTTTCTTCTGTTCTTTCTTTATATCTTCTTTGTACTCACTTAACGCCTTTTCTCGACCCTCGATTCCAACCTTCTGCTCGGCTACTAACTCTTCAAGCTCGACTTCTCGTTGGGTCTTACCGGTCACATCAGCGATGGCTTTCATGCTCTCAGACATATTCTCGATGTCTGCGCCCGCCTCGATGAGCTTCTTAGTGCGGTCGATGAACCTGTAAAAGGTCGCTTTCTTCATACCGATGGCCTCATAGAAATCCTTCAAGGTCTCACTTGAGACCTTTGAAGTATCACTTGAGACCTTTGACCTGTACGCCCCCGGTCCTTTCCCACCACCAAGCGCCTCGTACGCCTTGAACAGCTTCGAGCACAGTTTTCCATCAACCGACCACCACGTCAGTGCTACACCTTTCCATTCGTCCATCAACGCTTTCGTTTCAACAACTTCAAGATCGTAGTTGAAGTTGACCGTTGCTACTTCTTTACTCATAATTGCCTCCTATAACAAAGATTCGTCGTCCTCTACGTCCGTTCTTTCTATTGGAATTACCGGACCCGGATGATCGTATTCAATACGGTTTTTCCGTGTCCCTCGCATCGTCGTTCGGTATTGTCCAGAGAAGTTCATGTATACCAACGACTCAGCACTTCTCTGTGTGAGTCTGGAATCATGCACTACCAACATCCTGGCAGCTTCCCGCTTTGATACGCCGTTGTCCAGACACGTTCGAAGATATTCGATTCGTTTTGCAGTTTCAGTCGTAGGACTCGTAATATCCAACTCAGCATCGTAGGCCTCTTTTAAGGCCTTCAGCATGTCCTTAGATATATGTGAATGAGACAAAACCGCGTTAATAGCCTTTTTAAGCCTGATAGTCATTATTGCCCCTCAGTATTTAATTATGGACTTCATCGTTATATTTCCTACTCATATTTCGAATCAAATCGCGTAAATGATAACTATGTGTCTTCTTTATTTTGAGCTTTTCGCGGCAGGCTTTCATGGTGAGTCCTTTTCTTAAACACCGGAATGTCCGCACGGCTAATTGGTATTGTCGGCTTTGTTTTGCATAGGCTTTCAGATCGTCTTCGATCTGATCAAGTGTAAACATCATATCAATTCGATTAAAAGACTGGTCAATACACGCGTTGTCCCCATAAGTAAAGTAATCCAGCGTTTCGCTCCATAGTCGTTTTTTATTACCCCTTCCTATCATGGTCCCAAACCGAGAAAAACAAACTTGTCGTGCAAACTTAATTAACGGCCTGTCATCTTTGAACCGATCTTTGACCGCTTTAAATACCGCTTCCCAGAGTTCATTTTCAGCGTCGCTTACGTCGAGTAATCTGGGATAAACTGAGTGGATTTTTCTACTGAGGTTAAAAATATACTTCTGAAGTGATATGCTCTCTACACACATCTGCATCAGTGCTGCTGACATGGGCTACCTCCAAGTCCTGCACAAATAGGTTTTTTTAATTCATTTCTATCAAAAAATCAGTTCTAATAGAATTAATCTTTATAATAGAATAATAACACTCCCGAGACAAGAAAAGTCACTTTTGTGTTTTTCCAGAAATAAAACCGGGGGACTTTTAGGCCCCCGGCTGAAGAGAAGAGTCAGCCAGTCCAGGGTCCGCTCCCGGATTAGCTGTTATTTTACTGCAAACGTGTATATTATACCACCGACTATAACCGCTAACAGAGTGCCAATGACTATATTCTTCACAACCATCCGGCGCTCGTAACCAGCTACAAGGGCCTCAATTCGGGCGATCTGTTCTGCCTCATTCTGATCCAATAGGGATTGTGTATTTGTCAACGATATTCCAAGCCCGATCAATTGCGCTTCCAAGCTCACGACTCGCGTTTGAAATTGCGTCTGCTGCTCCTTTGCCAGCGCTAATTGAGTCTCCAAGTCGGATATTTTCATCATAGAGTTCACCTGCGATTCTTTCGCTTGTTTCAAGGCGGCGTCCAAGTTCTTCACTTCCGAGTTTAAGATCGCCAACTGTGCTTTCGAGTTTAACAACTCGGTCCTGAGCGTCATCCAATCCGTCACGGAGACGTTGATTGTCTGCCCGTAAACTGGCGATGAGAGCATCAGCCCGATTAGCAGATAAACGACTACCCACCATTTCATATAATAAACCTCCGATCAAGATCACCACTATAATAATAACGGCAATCTTTACTATTTTTGACCATTTCAATTTCCTTTTCCCTCCTGTGAGGATACAGAATCTTCAGGCGGCTTAGACGTACCCGACTTCCAATTCTTCGCTGTTTCCCTGAGACCATATCGGGCAGCCACAGCCATGATTACTCCCGCTACTGAGGCTATAACTTTCCCGATCTTTAAGTTGTCTATAAGTTGTGTATAGAAAAGTTGTACTTCCCGGAGGTCTGCCCCATCGGTCAATGCGATCTCCTTCACATCTTGCATTGCCGTTTTGGTAAAGTAAGCCATAATACTGATAGCAATCAAAGCAATCAGTATAAATAGTAGTGTAATCTTAAACAGCCGACCACCGGCCTTTGTAAACGCTCTCATTATTCACTTCCGTTTACTTAAACTTTCTATGCGTAATTACATGAATCGTTATCTACTTTAGTACAGGCGTTCCAATAACTTGCTCCTGTACTAAAAGCCTTACTTCCAGATACGTAATCGCAATTATTGTAATCATACCCAGTATTATTGTGCGAGTGAGAACCTGTAATCATAGCAGTACCGTGAAACCCGTCAGCCCCAGCATTCTCAGCTCGGCAGGCAGCCACTCTGAGACAGTCCTCAAATGCATCCAAACCATCCACATAAGAATAGCACGCGGATAAGTTTTCACACCAAGAATATCCACACCCACTATTAAGAGTCGTATGACAACTTGATAAAAAATTACATTGTCTGAAACCATCATCAGTATTACTTATTGCTTTGCACGTACTTAAAAAATCACATGCATCAAATCCATTAACATTTCCTGTAGCATAGCAATTAGAAAGCCTATTACAGGAATCAAATCCGTAAATAGTATTATCAGCACCTCTACAATTTACTAAGTCTTCACAAGTAAGAAAACCCTGCTCAGTATTATCATGAGCAAAACAATTTACTAGATTGGTGCAAGTTTCAAAACCACTTAAACAGTCATATATTTCGATATTTTCAAGAGCCCGTATTCTTGTAGCACCGCGGAACCCTGTCATTCCAGTATGAATACCTATACCACTCGTAACACCAAAAATCTTTACATTTCGCACGCACGCATCATTATCAGCAGGGTCATAAGGTATAAGAATACTACGTGGTGTCCCGCCTACTGATACTTTTATAGACAAGTTTTTCATCTTTGTTGAATAACCAAATCTCACAAAATTACCACCATTAGAAGCAAAAGATATCGTAGTAGTATCCCTTAATGCCCCACGAATTAGTTCTACTCCATGAGCATAAAGATCAAGTATCTCTCCCGTTGTGTAAGAACCCTCTTTAACATAAACCTTTTTATACTGCTCCGAGGTTCCAGACTTTAATAAATTTAAATCTGCAACAGAATCAATGACTAAATCATAATAAGGAACACCCTCTATCAAATCCGTCTGATTCTGTTTTACTGTCTCAGTAGTCCTTCCCGAACCCGCAATCTCCGCCAATGCCGATTCAACTTCTGTAGCTGTAAATCTGCCCGCTGTGTCATCAATTTTTACATCCTTTGCAGGTCGGCGAAGAAATAACGTCTCATCTGGATCATTCTCCCATTGATCCGACTCGTCTACATTGCGGATATCATTTTGATCAATTGCAGACGCACTGGCACCCACATCAACTTCCGCGATTTTAATCCATCCTGCCGTTCGGGACAATGCCCCATTCCCCTGTGTAATGGATATAGCATCAAAATAAGTAGTCGTATCACCATTTGTACCATCAGTCAGATTAGCAAAGGTACTTCCAGTGAGAATGATCTGATTAGTTGCACCACTAACAACTACACCGGCAACCGTAATAGCACTCCTGGTAGCCGAAGCAATCGCATCCTTATCATCAGCCGCACCGATACTCACTTCAATTCCAGTACGTCCAGACACCTCCGGGTCACTCGATGCGCCCGTATTGTACCAGACATAATAGTTATTATAGATTGTACTAAATAATATATATTTCCCGGCGATATCCGATCCAACGGTAGTTGCATTAACAGTAAAAGTTGTTACCTCTTTGGTAAGTACAGTGGTATCATCACCCTCCCGGACAGCAAATTCATATCCATACTCTTTTCGAGTCGCTACAACCGCCGAACTTACCAGACCAGTAATCGGGTCCTTAAAGTTCCGACTGACAGAATTATATTCAAACTCTATTGGACGTACTTCTAGTATATCTATTCGAGCAAAGGTTCCACCCGTACTGAAGGCAACCGATTGAGTAACAGGAACGATCACACTGAATATCCCGCCTGGATCGGCAATATAACCCCATACATCTGAATTGAGGTAGGCTCCTTTTGTAGAGATCGCCCTACCAATCTGTAAGTTCGTTGTAAGTAGATTATCCCACAAGAGTCTTAATCCTCTTCCAATAACAAAGTCCTGTTCACCCGCATCCAACTCGTCCACAAAAAGAAGAGCTGTTTGATCGGTAATATTCTGATACGCTGATTTCCCTATAACATTAATATCATCATTTCGTAGGATTTCATTTGCGAACCATTGCGAAGTTTTAATCGCTTTACTGTCGCCTAATTTCATTGATTAAACCCCCAAACATAGAGCTAACAAAAGATATACCATTGTTATTATGTAGTATTACAAGATTCTGTATCAATTTTAGTACCTAAATAGAAATTTGCATAACTATTATTGGTTCCAAAACAAGATGACACATATTCACAAGATTTAAACCCGCAACTTACATTATCTCTTCCAACACACGCTGATATATAGCTACACTGTTCAAAACCATTGGCAGCATGATTAGATGATTTACACGAAGATACGAAATCACACATATGAAAACCATTATATGCGTCATTAGCAAAACAGTTTGAAAGAAAATAACACTGATAAAAACCGTATCTACTCGTCGTAACTCCATCTACCACACAATTTGTTAATTTTTCACAACTATAAAACGCATCATACGACATATTAAAAGCTGTACAATTCACTAAATTATTACAATCCTTAAATCCGTATCTACATCCTTCTACACTACAATTTATAAGACCTCCTTTTCCTGTACCAATAAGCCTGGAAATATACGTAAAACCATTATGCTCTCCAACTCCAGCCCCAGTTCCTAATATCTTTATATCTTTTAATACTATATTATTAACCTGATCCTGTGCATCTATTATTTCAGTCCGAGTTCCTCCTACAATAATTTCAACAGTAAAACATTCATAAAGTCCTTCATTATCTAACAGTATAAAAGGAGTAGCATTAGTACTTGTATCAAATTTTATCGTTGTTTCTAAGCGTTCACCTCTAAGATACTTTACGCCATGAGCATACCAATCAAGTTTTTCCGATGTCAAATATGTACCATGCTTAATGAGAACCCTTGGATACTGATCCGAAGTTCCAACCTTTAATAATTCCAAGTCTGCAACACTATCTATAATCAAATCATAATATGGAACCCCTTCCCTAATATCATCATAATTCTGTTTTACTGTTTCTGTAGTTCTACCCACTCCCGCAATCTCCGCCAATGCCGATTCAACTTCTGTAGCTGTAAATCTGCCCGCTGTGTCATCAATAGTAACTCTGTCTGCGGGCCAGCGTCGAACTCGGGTTCCAGATGGCTCGTTTTGCCATTGATTAGAATCCCTTACATCAAAAATATCATTCTGTGTGATTGCAGACGCACTGGCACCCACATCAACTTCCGCGATCTTGATCCATCCCGCAGTATGGTCAACTACACCATGGCCTTGAGTAATGGCAATAGTATCAAAATAAGTAGTCATGTCGCCGTTTGTCCCATCAGTAACATTCACATAAAAATCAACTGTGATAATGAATTGATTGGTAGCACCGGTGATGACAACCTCCCCAGTGGTCGCAAGTAGGTGGGCGCTCAAAGCTGTTCTAGTAGCTAAAGCAATAGCATCGTCATCGTCTCCAGCATTAACCGTAATTTCAATGCCCGTTCTCCCGGAGACTGCCGGATCGGAACTTGCCCCAGTATCATACCAGATATAATAATCAGCAGATCGCGTCGAAAATAAGACATACTTACCGGCAACATCAGACCCAACGGTTGCAGCCTCGATCTGCCATGTGGTTTGTTCTTTTGTCAATGCGGAAGTGTCATCACCCTTGATAACCTGGAACTGATAACCATATTCGTATTTTGTGTCTATTGGACTACCAGTTACAAGTCCTGTAATCGGGTCTTTAAATTGCCTATTTTTTGAATCGTAGGCGGTCCTGACTGGTCTAACTTCTAAAAGATCGATTCGAGCGAACGTTCCACCAGACAGAAATGCCACTGATTGAGATATAGGATTTACAACCGTAAAAAGATTCCCCGCCGATGCCACAAAACCCCATGTCCCACCACTGAGATAGTATCCAGAAAAGCTATAAGTTATACCCGCAGAGAAATCACAAGTGAGTAAGTTATTGTGTACTAAACTTAACCCCCCTAAGACAATATCCGCATTCTCTCCATAACGGTCGGGTCGGGCCAACGTCCCTAATAATGCTGTCAGATTAGTATATACAAGTTCAGTAGTAAAATTAATGTCCTCTTCAATTAATTGCTCGTTCGCTACCCATTTCCCCCCTCTTAATCCTTTTTGTCCCGGAAATATCATAGTCTTTACCTCACTATACTATTGTTGCATCCACAGTCTTTGTGAACGAGCTTGACGCCTTGATAACTGCATCAGTTGTAAAGTACATTTGCACCGATCCAATGATCGTATTCACGGTCTTAGTAAGTCGATATTGATTAATAAAAATAATATCGTAATCAACGCCCGCAGCTTTAACCCGGTCTACAATTTCACCTATGTAAGAAATAACTTCGCCAACGCCCGTACCTCCAATGAAATTTTGATTGAGATACGCCTGCTCGATGTTGTTTAAAAATATTGCTTCATCATAAGATATGGCGCCTTCAATTCTAAGTTCAAAATAAGTGTTTGTTACCGAGAACAGTTCAATTACCTGAATGCTATCCTCGTCTAAAAAATAAGTCAATGCATCGATTATTGACCATTTTGTTGTACGCCTCTCATTAAGTTTTCCCACCACAATTGATCGGAATCGTTTGCGGTAGATTGAATCCGCTTCTCCCTGGTTCCTACGCGGAAGATAAACAAAAGCGTCAATCAGTGAATCCAAGTTCTCGCCGTCTGCTATATCCAGATCAAACGATTGAACATAGTAGTTTGAAACTGTCCGCAAAAACTCCAATTCATTACAAAGCCCTCCACAATTAAAATCGTCTGAGTTAACAATCGTTGCTTCGGGTACAAAGTCTTCAGTACCAATGATCGCCACATAATCAGCATTTTTCTTATTGATCGCATTAGAGACTGCCCGGTTAAATGTTGATATCATACTCATAGGTCATACTCCAAGTAACGTTACCGTTCCAACTCGCCCAACTTGAGTTGCGGCTATAGTGACATTTGTGGCAGGTGTTGTCAAGGATACATCGGTCACTCCAAATACACCCATAATCGCAGCGATTAACTCATTATAGATGATATTTGACCCAACACCTAAAGTATTAACATAGGCTGTAAGCGCATTAATTACATCAGTCTCAAGTTGATCAGTGTCAACTCCACTGAGAATTGAAAGCGTTGCCCCAATATTCTGCGTCACAATACTCGGTTTCTTGACTACAACATTAATACCCGCAGCCTTATATCCGGGACTGTCTTCCGTCCCATCCCCGTCAATAACTGCTTGAGTCGCAACCACTTTCGCAGTCGTTACCCCACCGCTGGACCCATCATCAATATACAAATCGACATTTACATCGGCTACCGGTGGGAATAACTCCACAATTGACACACTTGTTATACCCGCAACGCTGAGGGCCCCGGCTTTAAGACCGGCCAGGTTTGCCCGGCCAAGCCCCTCAATGTATGCTTGAAATCTACTTTTGTATGCAATACTGGTCTCCTGATCGACACCCCCCGTAGCAGCCAATGCATTCGTTACCGTATCCACGCCGGTAACCTGGTCTTCAAGCACGTTAATCGATGTTGCTGAAACATTATAAGCCACCCCAACCAGGTCCGCTACTACCGCCGCTGAGGGCGAATCTGTATTGCCCGCAGAAATAGCCGTGGCAGCAGACAAAACGAACCGCAATCCAGAGGCCGTTTTAACACGTGTCCCGGCAGGAATAGTCACCTCTCCATTCGCTGTTGTACGAGAAAAGACTACACTAACCGTGGCTTTCGTTCCCGCCTTCCTCGGGAAATCGAAGACCGTCTCTTGAACATTATTCAAATATCGTTTAAACCCTAAATACGTTGACACATAGACTTCTTCTATACTAAGTGACGCGCCTTCACAAAAGGACCGGATTACTGCTCCTGGGGTAAAGTCCGTAAGGTTTGGAGAATTGGCTATAATCCACGCCACCATATCTCCTATGATCTGGTCAAAAGCCTTCACTGTAAATCCCATGTTTTCCCCCTACAGTGCCAATGATACCGGTAAAGATAACTCGGCACCAACTATCCCGATATTCATACTAATGTTTAGAACATCTGAGTTTAAAGTCACAATCATATCATTAACGCTTTGTATCCGTGGGTCCTGAATTAGTGTGGACCTAATCGCAAGTTTCAGATATCGGATTGCCATAGATGATCCAGCAAATCCCGCCTGGGCGGTAATACCATACGCGGACTGTTTAATTAAATTCCCTACCTCTGTGTTTAATATCAAATCCACGGCTTGTCTAACATTTGCTATCCCGCTTATAAGCGCCAGATCGCTGTTTTCCTGAATAATCAGATTTCCGTTTGCATCGATCCGTATATCAGTTCCATAAGGATCACGGGCCGTGTCCTCAGTCATGATAAATTGTTCTTTGTTTGTCCCCTCAGACGGTTCAACTTGTATCGGTATAAAAAGTTCATTTCCAGGTACTAAATCGTCATTACTGGATATGTCCGAGTTCACCATTGCGATATACGGCCATAGGTTTTCGTCTCCAAGTTCCTTTTGTGAAATCCCCTGAAGTGTGTCATCCCCTTTAATCGTATAGATATTCAAACCGGAATATTCGTACGTTCTAGGAATTATGCTCCGAGTTGTTGCTACTGTGATATCCGTATCAGCGGTTATACCCGCATCCCCTTCGATAGTCACTGTTTTCGATACTTGCCATCCTTGAGTAATCTGAAATCCATAGATTCTTAGACCTGCATTCAACGATCCCCGGAACAATTCTTCTACATTCATGTAACGTTCACGTGTATATTTCCCGGCCCGAAAGGTATCGTAAGCCAGTCCTATCGCTGAGAATGCGACATCAATAAAGTTTTTAGCTATATCCAATGGTGAAGTAATAATCCGTGTAGTCTGAGCAAGAAATTGCGCGTACCGTGTACGGAGTTCATACGACCGTGCTTTCAGGAGAGCCACTTTGTCAATGATACCCTGCAAGTTCCGGTATGTCTGCTCTATTTTGTCTAGTAAAGAATCGACCTCGTTTAACGCGCTAACCGGTTCTTTCGATATGGGTATCGTTGTCAACTTCGGGGTTAACTGGTCAAGTCGTTGGTACACAAAAAGACTTATCGTAAACGGATATCGATTGATTGGATGTTCTGAAGTCCGGTCCACAGTAAACTCCAAAAGCACACATTTATATGCCTGTTCGTCAGCAAGATCATAAACCCGTAATTCCTTCTTCTCCCATCCCTCTAAGTCTTTATATCTCATAATCTTATCACGAAAGATATAAAACGCATCCCGCCCCGTATATCCATCAGTAGGATTCCGTCCTTGAGAAGCCGCACTCGAAGCCGCAAGGGACACATCCGACCACTCCTGCTGACTCCCGGACGTTTTAAATGTCGGAAAAGCATGAGCCGTACCGGAAAAACCTTTGAGTGTAATCTGTATATTATCTTTCCCATAATCATCTACAAACGCGTTTCCAAATGTCTTCGTAATTGACACTCTATGAGGTTCTTTAATCGTAATGGCTGTTGGGGGCAGAACTAATGTAAACGACTCATCAATGTTTCCGCTTTCCCGGTCAACGATTTCAAATAGCCAACTTTTTGCTATCGGAGGATCAAGACTCGGCTGCGGCGCATGTATCCCATACCGGTAGTCTGGATCAATATTAGCTCTTCCCATAGGCGCCGGAGTTAAAGGTCTGGTAAGTGCATCTTTTAAATCACTCATGTCATTCCGCCTTCACTTTTGATTGTCCGGCGTCAGTAACTTTTACCGTCACATTCAAGGTACATCCTCCCCCACCACTTAATATTCCTGTTATTCCATTAATTGTAACTTCGTCGTCCACCCGGAGAACCTTTTTGGTGTCATTAATATCTGAGACCTTTACAGCCGTCGCGGGTATATTCCCGACACCCGGCACTGTTGTTGTACACGTTCCGTTCGTCGCCCCAGGCGGTACAGTAACCTGAACTTGATCCAGGTAAGCGAATTGACCACCTTCTTTATTTTTTGTAGAGGGTGGCCCTGAGAAAACCGCAGAGCCCGTAACCGGGGCTTGTACCTGTAATGTAGCCCCAACCACTGCAATCTCTTTCAACGCCATTACTGAAGTACCTCTAAATTACCATTGATTGTTACTTTCCCAGATTCCATTG
>Ga0209976_10001567_pt1 | contig 13462 bp, 12 predicted proteins | sample SumtaG_FD_182806 | JGI IMG/M metagenome (GOLD analysis project Ga0209976, IMG submission 182806) | Deep subsurface microbial communities from Indian Ocean to uncover new lineages of life (NeLLi) - Sumatra_00157 metaG (SPAdes) (version 2) | ecosystem: Environmental > Aquatic > Marine > Oceanic >...
TGTAACCCAGGCTTTTTATTTCCGGTACGTGTATTATCTAAGATATTTAGAGGGACTTTCGTTAGCGCATTACGCAAGGCTTTTGAAAATAACGAATTAATTTTAAAAGGAGTAGTCGCACATTTGTCCAACCCCAAAGCATTCACTCATTTACTTGATCTACTAATGAAAAAAAATTGGTGCGTTTATGCAAAAGAACCTTTTAATGGCGCCGATGGTGGATTGAGCTACCTTTCCCGATACGTTTACAGGGTAGCAATTTCTAATGATCGCATTTTATCCTGTGATGACGGGCAGGTGACTTTTAAATGGCGAGATTACTCTGATAACAATAAACGTAAAATCATGACATTAAACGCTCATGAATTTATTCGTCGATTTTTAACACACGTCTTACCAGATAAATTCGTGCGCATTCGCTTTTATGGATTTCTAGCCAACTCATGTAAATCAAAGAAAATCTCGCAAATCCTAGAATTATTAAAGCATAGTCAACCAAAATTGCATACTGCCCTTACTGATCAGAAGGAAACTAAAGAAACTACAGAAGAGTTAATGTACCGATTAACGGGCGTAGATATTACTCTGTGCCCAACGTGTAAAAAAGGAAAGCTGCAAACAATAAAAACTTTACCAAATTTTAAACAACTTCAAAATAACGATTTTTATAACAATTATTGGGACACTTCATAATCATGTTTAATCTTATAGCAATTACCATTGGTTTAAAAAAATCTGTGAAGTTCGGAAGGATATTTTGCGCCCTATACCCCAAGAATTGCTTAAAATTAGCAAACATTGCTGTCATTATAAGCATATTAAACCACGCACAAATGCAAAGTGATCACGAAAGCAATCAAGGCTTAGTAAAACTATTACGATTCGTTACACTCCAAAATCCATATTCCCCAAACAAATTCCATAACAACCTTCATCAAGCGGTTTAGTTCAATAGGCCTTTTCTGAAATACTCTTCAAGATATGAGTGATGTGTTGGTTTTTCACTCGCATCTCAGAAAAAGCACTATTCATTTTCGGCAATGTTTTTAAAGTTTACCAAAAAATTTATTTTACCGCTAACGCTTCTTGTTGCTTTACATTCTTATAACATTTCTTTTAGGTTGAACATGTTTAACCGCTTTTTGCTTACTGCTATTCTCGTTTTTTATTTGTAAAGCTTCATTTTGGTTCTTTTGCAGTATTCCAACCACCACCTCAATCGTCGGCCTATCCTCAGCTCTTTGCTTCCAACATGATTCGATAAGCTCCTTAAATGATGACGGACATTCTTTGGGAATAGCTGGACGCTTGCCGAATAAAACATTCATGCCAATAGCCATAAGAGTTTGCCCACTCCAAGGGTCTTCTCTTGAAACTATTTCCCACAAAACAATTGCAAAACTATATATATCACATGCTTTTGTATAACGCTTCTTTTCAATATTTGGGTCAAGTAGCTCTGGTGCTATCCACGGCCCCGTTCCCACGGATTGGACTGACTTAGCCGTTGGTACAATTGTTTTAGTTTTTTCCCGAACTTTCGATATCCCAAAATCACATACTTTTGCCTCCATATCTTTACCAAGCAATATATTGTGACTCTTTAAATCACGATGTAGGATACTCCTATCATGTAAATAAAGTATCCCTTTGCCTATATCAAATGCTAGCTCAATTTTTTTTGACCACGGCAATTCCTGCTTATCATCATGTAGAAGATCATATAAAGATCCTCCAGACATGTACGGCATTATTATACAATACGGTTTTATACAAACCCCATATAAATGTAATACATTTGGATGACTTAATTTGGTCATAATCTCTGCTTCTTCCTTAAAAAATTCCATTATTTCTTCTATCATGTTTTCGGGATGTAGTTTTTTGATTGCTACAGGAGTAAATCTCCAGGTTCCTTTGAACACCGCTCCAAAACCTCCAGACCCTAATTTATCGTTTTCGTTATTTTCGTTAAATTTAAGTTGTTCGTACGGAATAATATATGAACTAGTCATTTCGGTAGTTTGATTTGTTGTTGACTGTTTTATTGGTTGTTTTTTGGGTCGTTCTTTAGATTGTTTTTTTAGCTGTGATACGGGTTGCTCTTTGCGTACTTTTATGACTGGTTCTTTAAATTGCAGTTTTGGTGATGGCTGGTCAATTTTACTTTTCTTTTTCTTCCTCTTTTTATTTTTCTGCATTGCTTGACGACTCGTTTCATGAGCATCAATTTCTTTTTTTCTGGATGGCTCTTTAGGCTTTTCTTTGGTTGTTCTTTTAGCTTTTTCAAAAACAGGTAAATGCATAGCTAATTGTTGTTTTTTCAAAAGTTCAAGAGCTTCTTTTTTATTGTCATAATATTGTTTTTCAGGATTTAAGGAAATAGCCTTATCAAAACACTCTATCGCTTTTCGGTACTCTTTTAGATTGTACAGCGCCAAGCCCTTGGTATTCCACTTCTCTGCTTTTTTGGTTGTTTCTTTAGTTTTTTTAAAAGCAGGTGAATGCGTAACCGATGGCTGTTTCTTTAAAAGTTTAAGAATTTCTTTTTCCAGCGATTTATCCACAAATATAAGTGCTTTTTTGTCTTGTTTCACGGCTTCAAAGACAATTTCTTTATCTTTTCTGAATGAATAATCTACTTGTGAAAATATCAGGCCATTTTGTTTCACAGCCTCTAGCACAATTTCTCTATCTTTTTTTAATGATTTACCTACGTATTCAGGCTTTGTTCGATAGCTCAAGTTTTGATCACAATTCATTAAATTCTTGAGTAAATGTTTAATCCGAGTAACCTTGCAAAACCTAAATTCACGAAGGATTATACCATGCCGAACAAATTTTTGAACAAAAAAGGAATCGAAATTAAGAAACAAAAATATAAATTGAGCAACTGGTCAGAATATAACAAAGCGTTGAAAAAGCGTGGTGATATAAAAGTTTGGCTATCTCAAGAAGCTGTTGATTCTTGGTACGAACCCGATCGCAATTATGACGGCACTGGTAGTCCAAGGAAATATAGTGATTTTGCAATAATAACTTGTCATGAAATCAGGAAAGTTTTTAAGTTACCATTAAGACAAACAGAAGGCTTTATAAACTCATTGTTCGAAATGAATGGTTTGTCAATTACGTGTCCGAGTTATAGCCGCTTATCAGAACGGTTGAAAGGACTTGGTTTAAAAACTCCTCGTTACAAAAAGACTGATCGTCCTGATGATGATTTAGCAGCAATAGCAATTGATTCAACTGGATTAAAACGTTTTGGAAAAGGTGAATGGCATCAGAAAAAGCACAAAATATCAGGCAAACGTAGCTGGAGAAAGCTGCATGTTGCAGTTGACGATAAACACTATATACAAGGCTGCGAACTAACAGATCGTTTTATACAAGATGATCAGGTAGTTGATAATTTAGCAGATCAAATTACTATTTCTGTTGACCATGTAACCGCTGATGGTGCGTATGATGAAAATCCAGTTTACCAAAAATTATCTGATAAATTTCCAGCTGCTGATATAATTATTCCACCAAGAAAAGGCTCAGTTTTTCATTCAGACAACCATAAGCAGAGAAACAGAAATATTGCAGAAGTAATCATTTTTGGTAGAATGGCTTGGCAAAGGAACAGAAATTATGGTCAGAGAAATTACTCTGAATTGGCGATTCAACGTTACAAAAGAATTTTAGGTAACCAAATGCAATCTCGAGAATTCAGCAATCAAAAACAAGAAGCAATAATTGGTTGTGGCGTATTAAACAAAATGACTAGCCTTGGCATGCCTGTAAGTTTTAAAATTAGTTGAATTTTAGAACACAGCCAAGGTAGACGAGTTACCGAACAAAGCCTCAATGAGCAGCTCTACGAACCACCATACTCTTATGCTTGACATTATAAGTAGCACGCAAAGGATAATGCGACAATAACCGATTCATTGCCACCGGAAAGGTTACGCCAACGATTTTGGTATTAAGCATCACATGATAATTATTCGGCGCCCGCCAGGTAACTCGCCAATTATATTTATTAGCTAGACGGTAAACATTGTCTTGAAGCGAGCCTTTGCGCAATTTAAACAAAAACTTCGAGCCATTAGCATATTTGCATGGATGATCGACGCATTTGAGTTGTGAAGCGTTTAAATAGCTTTTAGTGCCATGTAATGGATCGGCAACCTGCCAAATCGCCGATGAGGTCATCGGCATCAAAATTAATCCAACAACAATCCATGAAAACTTGTGCATTTTTTGCGCTCCTTGGGTTTAATCGCTGAATATTTAGTATAATGCCAAAGTAGATACCATTCAACATATCAGATATAATAACATCCATTATGTGGCAACTAAATTTCATCCAACAAGTTATCGTCTACGCCTTACCAATTTTGTTTGCGATTACCGTGCATGAAGTGGCGCACGGCTGGGTAGCTTCAAAATTAGGTGATAAAACCGCGTTAATGCTCGGACGTTTAACGTTAAACCCATTAAAACATATTGATTTGATCGGTACGGTGATCATCCCATTAATTTTATTATTCCTTGGCGGTTTTATTTTTGGTTGGGCAAAACCAGTTCCGGTCAATCCGAATAATTTAAAAAAACCTCGCCGCGATATGGCATTGGTTGCAATCGCAGGTCCCATCGCCAATATCATTATGGCATTCATGTGGGCTGCGATTATGAAATTAGGCACGGTTTTAATGGGACATGGTTTGCAATTTGCTTTGCCAATTGTGTTAATGGGCCAAGCTGGTGTCATGATTAATCTAGTTTTAATGGTATTAAATTTAATTCCGATTCCACCACTTGACGGCAGTCGTGTAGTTTCCGCACTTCTCCCACCTAAATTAGCTTATAAATATGATCGCATAGCCCATTATGGAATTTTTATTTTATTGCTATTGCTTGTGACCGGCATTTTACATCTATTTTTATGGCCACCGATCATGTTGCTGCACAAATTAATTACGCTGATATTCCAATTGGGATAATGCATTCGACGCAAATCATGGTGCGAACTGAACCTTCATTCAGTTGTTGCTGGCGTAAAGATCTTGAGAAATAATTTAAATGGCGCAAGAATAATTCTTCCTGCACGCATAAAAATATTACCAGTAACAATGTTTTTGCTTACTTCATGTAATAAGACAAACTTATCTAAATTAACTTTGGGATCACCAAACTTACCAGTGATGTTAATCGGCACCAACCAATCACCCTCCCAAAAATCGCCTTTTAATTTAGCTTCCATTCGGTAATTTATCATTCTCGTAATTAAGTTTATCTTACCCACGCCTTGAATAATTAATTTTTTCGATTCCATCTTCAAATCTTTATTGGTCACAATACCATTATTAATTTGCAAAGTTGCCGCTGATTTCTTAAAACGCGTTTGATTGCTTCTTTCCATCAACGGTGGTAACGATAAACTCAACAAAGCTCTAGCAGTCCTAATCATTTTTTCAATATTAACCCCTTTGATCACACCATTGTTAACTTTAACATCAATATTTCCTCGCAGAGTTCGTAGCATTTTGTCTGCTGAAATTCCTCGCATTTTTAAATTAACCTTAAAATTACCAGTGCCAGAAATACGTTTAGCCTGGAAAAAATCTTGCATGAAAGATTGCAAATTAAAATTACTTAAGCTGCAATTTAGCTGCGAAAATAATACATCTTTTCTGGCATCAAGCGTAATTTTTCCATTAAGTTTTCCCGCAAATACTTTAGCCTTTAGCGGATAAAGCTTGATAACATGATTTATCGAGCGCGCCTTAGCAACCAAATCATGCATGGTTGTGTGTTTAACTTTAAATTGTTTTGCATGCAGATCTGCAGATATTTGCAGTTCTTTTACCAAACTGGGTAATTTGAAATCAACGATATTTTTAAATCCACGGATTTGTAAATTATCAATATGTAAAATGTCTCCATTTTTTATCAATTGTGATTTTTCAATACTAATTTCATTTGGTGTGACTTTAAAATTACCAATAAATTTTAACTGGGCTTTTTTAAACCTACTAGAATCGATTTCCAACCGAACATCTTTTAAAAAATAGCGACGTTTTTCTCTATCAATTTTTATTTGGCTTTTCAAAGCAAAATTTCTTTTTAATTTAGTTTTTTGATTTAGCGTGCTAAAAGTAAATTCCACCGGAAAATAGTTTTGTTTTGTAATTTCATTGGCAATTAAATTAATATTAGATATTTGTCCGCGTTTATTTTTTTGTAAATTTTGCCAATTAATGGTAATATTTTTAACAACAACTTTTTTAAGGCTAATTTTGTGTTTGATTTCATTAGATGATTGTTCTTGATGCTCTGATTTTATGCCTGGCAACCCCCAGTTAACCCTGCCTTTTTTATTTTTAATTAAATTAATTACGATATCATGCAATATAATTCTTTCGAAATATATATGCCGCATTAACAAAGGGAGAAAATAAACACGAATATCAGCTTCTTTTGCTCTAACATAAGGCTTTTTGGAATCAAACCCCTTGAGATTTTTTATCGAAACATTTTGTAATTTAAATCCAAGCGATGGGAAAATGCTGATATGTATGTTTCCATGAAAAATAATTTCTCGCTTGGTTAATTTTTGAAATTGTTTTGCTATTTGTGGTTTGAAATCGTTGGCATCAAAAAAGAACGTTAAGTAAATAGCGAATGAGCAAATTAAAATAACAATAATGCCAACAACAAATAATGTAATTTTCAAGAAAATCCGCATATTATGTTCTCCACATAACAAGACGATTCAATATAATATATTACCTTAAATCTGATTTTAAAGCAATTAATCTATATTAGGACGCTTCTTCCGCCATTCTCTATTTTTTGCTCATTGGCATCATAACAACACCTCCTAAGCTATCATATTAAATTTATAACTGAGAATTGAGATTTTATGGCATGTGCCACATCATCAAAAAATGGCACTACGCCTAATAATGGCGCATCAATTTTTGATTTTAAATAATTAATGTTTTCTTCCGTGCATAACATATCGTTATCAATACAATTAATTACCCAACCAGCCATCGGCAAACCGGATTTGCAAATCGCATGACTTGTTAACAAACTATGGTTCAAACAACCTAAACGTAGACCAACCACTAAAATTACCGGAAAATTAAATTGCTTTGCTACATCTGCCATAGTTTCTGTTTGATTAATCGGCACTTCCCACCCACCAATACCTTCAACCACCACTACATCAACATTTGTATTTAGTACCGGCTGACAAGCTTCTAAAATCCTCTCTGCGGTTAATTCACAATTAGCTTTAAGAGACGCAAAATTCGGTGAAATAGGCGGTGCAAATACAAACGGATTTACTTGATTATAATCTAAATTAACCGTCGTCGCTCGCTGCAATTGTAATGCATCTTGATTACGTAATCCCTGCTCGGTTTGCATGGCGCCTGAAGCGATTGGTTTTAATGCTGCTGTGGTAAAACCTCGTTGTTGCAATAATTCCAACAATAACAAACTAATTGTGGTTTTACCAATCCCGGTATCAGTTCCTGCAATAAAAAAACCCCGGTGCATTTTTAATTCCTCGCATAGCCATAAATGACATTAAAAGTCGCAATTATTTTATTGTTCTCACTAAATTTATTTTGATAAATATCAGACATTCTTTTTAAAGTTTTTGCGCCAAGCAAACCAGAATTATAATTTGCTGCGTAATTCGCACCAATATTACGTAAATATTGCACCAATTCCATCAAATCATTAAATTTTAATTTTATCGGACAACATTCTAAAGAAATATCGACAAATCGCATCTGATGCAATGTGTTTTTAATTTCGATGGGTGTCGCAAATTTATTTATATGTTGCCTATCATCAATTTCTTTCCAGGTATTTTGTAATTCTTGTAAAGTGCCATCTATAAAGCTTGCAAAAAATAATGCCCCGTTCTTGCCTAATATTTCCTTTATTTTTTTAAATGTTGTTTTTAAATTCGGCATCCACTGCAAAACACAATTAGAAAAAATTAAATCATATTTTGCTGGCGATAAATTATCAGCATCGGCATGCATAAATTCTAAATTATTTGTTTGGTATTTTGCTTGAGCTAATGCAATCATTTTATCCGCAATATCAACCCCTAAAATTTTAGCGCATGGAAATGCCTCACTTAATTTATTGGTAAAAAAACCGGTGCCACAGCCCAAATCTAAAATGCTCACAGGCTCAAGTTTTTGCTTAGCAGCTCTCTCAAGCAAATGATTGCCTAAGGTTTTTTGCAACACCGCGTGTCTATCATAAGTTTGTGCTGCGCGATTAAACCTGGCTGCAACTTTATTTTTATTCATGTAAAAACTCGCTTATAATTTTATAACATTCGTCCACATTGGTAAAAAACGGAAGATGGCTGGCTGCACTAATTATCTTAACTTTAGATAATGAATTCATATTCTTCATATGCGCACTGATTTCATGCGGCACCAAGTGATCTTGTTTGCCATAAATATGCAAGTTGGGCAGATTAATTTTTTGTATCATGCTTCTTAGATCTGCTTGCTTTAAAATCTGTAAACCATGCTTTAATTTGGTAATTTCGATGTTTTTTACTTGCGGTAATTGCGCAATAAAATGTTTTAAGTTCTTAACACCCATTAATTGTAATTTAAAAAAATAATTTAATGCTTTGATGGGATTATTCATAAATTTAGCACAAAAACCCGCAAATATAGTCTCATTCATCCCAGGCCAATCGGTTTGTGCAATAAATTTCGGATTGGTGCCAATGGTAATTAATTTTTTAATTTTATCAGGATATTGTGCCGCAATATTTAAAGCCACTTGCCCTCCTAATGACCAACCAATTACATAAGCCTCATTTGGAATTAACTTAATTATTTGACTTGCAACTTCATCAAGATTATCTGAAATAAGATAATCACATGTATCAATTAACTTTACTTCGCACGATAAATTACCCAAAAAATTTTGCCAAAAAAATTGCTGCCCACCCCAACCGTTTAAAATAACGATTGGCTGTTTATCAACTAAATTCATTAATTTTTTCCAATAAACTATTAATTTGCTCGATCGTATGCGCGACATTCAAACCGATGCGTAATCTTGCAGTATTTGGCGGCACGGTTGGCGGCCTGATCGCGCCAACCCAAAAACCATTATCTAATAAATGACGATTTATTTGTTGCAATTTTTTATTATCACCAATCATAATCGGCTGAATTGGCGTCTTCGAATCAAGTAACGGTAAATTTAATTGTTTAGCTTTATCACGAAAATGATTAATTAACGATTGTGATTTTTCCCGCCGCCAAGTTTCTTGTTGAATAATCGTTAAACTCATCTGCATTGCTTGTATTATCGCTGGCGGTAAAGCTGTGGTATAAATTAACGTTCTACATTTTTGTATGAGATACTCTATTAATTCATCATTGCCCACCACAAATGCACCAAACCCACCAAAAGCCTTACCAAAAGTTCCAACTAATAAATCAACTTCGTTTGCGTCAACTTCGGTTAATTCAAGCGTTCCTAAGCCTTGCGCACCTAACACACCAATTCCATGCGCATCATCAAGGATTAATTTTGCATGATAATTTTGCTTTAATTTAACAATTTCATTTAATGGCGCAATATCGCCATTCATGCTAAAAACCCCTTCGGTTACAATCCAGATTCGTTTACTTTTATATTTTTTTAATAAAATTTCTAAGTGTTTTGTATCATTATGGCGATAACGAATAAAACGCGCACCACTATAACGCATGCCATCGATCAAAGACGCATGACATAATTTATCCGCCAAAATTATATCATTTTTGGAAACCAAGGTGGTCAACAAACCTAAATTGGTCATATAACCGGTAGAAAATACCAAAGCTTTTGGTCGATTAAAAAAACTCGCAATTCCTTGTTCTAATTTATGCTGCAACGAATTATAACCACAAATTAATTGCGAAGCGGTGCTGCCAACTCCATATTGGTCGGCTGCTGATTTAAATGCATTAATAACATCTGGATGCTGCGATAAATTAAGGTAATCACTGCTACAAAAAGAAATAACTTTTTTATCATTACACAAAACCATATTATTTTCTTTTTGTGACACCAACATTCTTTCGCGCAAAAGATATTTTGATTTTATTTTATTTAATTCTTGCTGATAATTTAACATGCTTGTATGCCCAATTTATCTAAAAACTGGTTATCTTGACTCACATCAGGCAATGGGGTAACCAATAATTTTTCTCCTACATGCATGGCGTTCGCCCCGGCAAATATGCATAATGCCTGCATTTCTTCGCTCATTTCATTGCGGCCTGCCGCCAAAGCAATAATGGTTTTAGGAAAAACGATTCGCGCAACTGCAAGCATGCTAACATACTCAAAATTATCTATGTCAGGAACATGTTCTAACGGTGTATTTTTAATTTTAATCAAACGATTAATTGGAATTACATCTGGATTTTGCGGTAATTGCGTTAAAGCTAATAACATATTGACTCTATCAGCAATCGATTCACCCATTCCAATAATTACCCCACAACAAACTTTTATGTTTGAGTTGGCAAGATGATTTATGGTTTTCAATCGATCGGAGAATTTTCTGGTTGTAGTTATTTGCGAATAAAATTCCGGCGAGGTATCAATGTTGTGATTATAAAAATTTAAACCCGCCTCATCAAGTTGTTTAACTTGTTCAGCTGATAATTCCCCCAATGTTGCACACGCATTTAAACCTATTTTTTTAACTTCTTTAACCATGGCTAAATATTGTGGAAATTGTTCTGGTTGTGGCGCGCTGCCACTTGCGCTAACACAAAAGCTTGAAGCACCAAGCGCTTTTGCTTTTTTTGCCGCAGCAATCACATCTCTCAAGGATAAAAAAGATTCTTTATTTAAACCAGTTTTAAAATGTGCGCTTTGTGGGCAATAAGCACAGTTTTCTTGACACTTTCCTGTTTTCACGCTCAAAAGCGAGCTAATTTGCATTTTATTCGAATCAAAATTCTCGCGATGCACCGTTTGCGCTTGATATAACAAGTCCATCAACGGCAATTCAAATAATTCTTTTATAGTTTCAAATGTCCAAGTTTGCATAATTCACCTCCAAGAGAATGATAAATTTTCTATTTGATTTGTCAACCAAATATTGTAATATATGTCGACGGGGATTTTATGACAATAATTGATCGGGATTTGCAACATATTTGGCATCCATGCTCACAAATGAAGGATTATGAAACCTTTAAGCCAATTGTAATCAAAAAAGCCAAAGGTTCTTATTTATACACCGATAATGGGCATAAGATTATCGACGCCATTTCCAGTTGGTGGTGTAAGTCGCTTGGTCACAATCATCCAAAACTAAAAAAAGCTCTGATCAAACAAGCTAATCAGTTTGAACATGTGATTTTAGCTAATACAACGAATGATACCATCGTACAACTCGCCGAAGAATTGTCCAGATTAACCAAACATTTAAACAAAGTGCTTTTTGCCAGCGATGGTAGTTGCGCGGTAGAAATTGCGATGAAAATGAGTTTGCATGCGCACCAAATAACTGGAGAATTAAATCGCACCAAATTTGCTTGCTTAGAAAATAGTTATCATGGCGAAACATGTTTAACTTTAGCGGTAAGTGATTGCGAACTTTATAAAAAACCTTATCAACCGATTTTGCCGCACACATATACGATAAAAAATTTGCCTTACACCAATTCAAGACACACCGAGCTTTGGCAAAATTGCGCATCACATTGGCAGAAAATTGAAATGCAGCTTAATAAATATAAAGATCAATTAACCGCGGTTATCGTTGAGCCTATTTTACAAGGGGCTGGCGGCATGCTGATTTACAGCAGCGATTTTTTGCGACGTTTACGCCAATGGACTAAAAAAAATAATATTCATTTAATTGCCGATGAAATTATGACGGGGTTTGGCAGAACTGGTTTACCGCTTGCTTGTCAACACGCCAATATTGAACCAGATTTTTTGTGTTTGGCCAAAGGCTTAACCGCAGGTTATTTGCCAATGAGCGTTGTTTTAACCAGTCAACAAATTTATGATTATTTTTATGATGATTATGAAACTCACAAAGCATTTTTGCATTCACATACGCACTCAGGTAATACTTTGGCAGCTGCAGTTGCATTGGAAACTTTAAAAATTATGCGGCGCGAAAATATTTATACTAAAGCGCAAAAGATGGAGCCGATATTATATCAATTAATGCAGGAAGTAGCGGAACAAACCAAGAAGTTAAAAAACATTCGCTACATCGGCGCGGTAGTTGCAGCAGATTTAGAAACAAATCAAAAACGCATGGGTTATCAAGTTTTTCAGAAAGCGATAAAACTAGGCGCATTATTACGCCCGTTGGGAAATACTATTTATTGGTTGCCACCGCTAAATACCAAAACCAAAACTTTACATGCGCTGCGCGATATCACGATTCAGGCTATAAATCAGGTAACTTAACAGAAATGGAAAAGTTTTCTGGTAAAGTCCACCCCAAACCATTGACTTTTGAGTTTTGAAAGTGGATAGTAATAATATAATATAAAATAAATCGGCTATTAAATTAGACTTTTTCAATCAAGGAGAAATTAAAATGATGGAAGGAAAATCAATCCAACAGTTTTGTTCTAAGGTATGGTGGCTTGTTTTGCTCCGAGGAATTATATTAGTCCTCTTCGGCTGGTTGCTGCTTTCTAGACCTGGCATGACGATTCTTATATTAATCCAGTTTTTAGGCGTTTACTTTTTTATTGATGGTATCTTCAACGTTTTCAGGTCAATTAGAGCCCGCAAATTTGTACGCGGCTGGGGTTGGGGTATTTTTACGGGAATTTTAGAGATTCTGCTCAGCATTATCATATTTAGCCACCCGCTTGTTAGCACCATTATAACGGTTAAATTTCTGGTTTACTGGACTGCATTCATGGCTATAATTCTTGGCATTTTTGGCATCATCACAGGAATTTTGGCACACCAAGATGTTAAGCATGAATGGGCAATGATCATAGGCGGAATCTTAGCAATTATTTTCGGTATAATTTTGATTATAAACCCTATGACTACGGTTGCAATTTACCTCACCATTATGGGTATTTTTGCGGTTGTTGGCGGTATTTTAGAAATTTTTGCATCATTGAGACTTCGCACAATCGGTAAAAAAGGGCTTGAAGCAGCCAATTAGTGGAAAAAACAAAAGGTACCGTATCTAATTAAAGACTCGGTACCGCTATTTTTTCTCTCGGGCAGCGCGACGACGATCGGATTCTGTTAAGATTTTTTTGCACACGCGAATATGTTGCGGCGTGATTTCAACTAACTCATCATCATTAATAAAATCAAGTGCTTGTTCTAAAGTCATTTTGATCGGCGGAATTAAAATAATATGTTCATCCGCACTTGTCGTACGAATATTGGTGAGCTGTTTTCCTTTAATCACATTAAC
>Ga0209976_10001569_pt1 | contig 13452 bp, 10 predicted proteins | sample SumtaG_FD_182806 | JGI IMG/M metagenome (GOLD analysis project Ga0209976, IMG submission 182806) | Deep subsurface microbial communities from Indian Ocean to uncover new lineages of life (NeLLi) - Sumatra_00157 metaG (SPAdes) (version 2) | ecosystem: Environmental > Aquatic > Marine > Oceanic >...
TCCTCACCAATAGCATTTCCTGGGTCCTTTATCCCCGTGCGCGACGCCGGTGAAGGCTGCGGAATCCTGTTGAACTTCTTTTCCACAGGTATGTACTCTTTGATAAAGTGTCTGGCGTGATAGACCGTGATCATTTTTTCTACTACGAGGGTAGCCCCGAATAAAAGTCCCACGAGAAGAAGGGCCGTGTCCCTTTCCGAGGACATGAAGTATTGGAGGATAAAAACTAAGGTATATAAGATCAGCACAAGTTCGGTGATAGCGTCTCCGAACCCGATCCACGGGTGACGGGTGTAGAAATATCCTCCTCCGGGTATGAAGATGGAATAGAGACTCGCAGCTCCCGGCTCTTTGAACTCCAAACGACAGCGTGGACAGGTAAACCGATCCTTTGCCAGAGGCGCGACGCATCTGGGGCACAGATGCTGCCTGCCCCCATGCTGTGAAGAGGTGGAGGAGGTCGTTATCAATTCTTTTAGCAGCTGTACAAAACGTTTTCCGTTTTTTATCTGGGAAAATACCTCTTTTTGACCGTTCTTGTAACGGAGAGTCACACGGCGCTTTCCTTTGAAACTTTCGAGATCCTGAAAGCGGATCTGGGCGACCGAATCGCGTGGTTTGAACCTGTAATTTGACGGAAAGTGAAGTATTCTCCTGTCGGTCAGGACGATAATGCACTTTTTTATATGGTGCATCAACAGGCCGGTAGTGAGCTGTTCTACTGCGGTGAATGGAGATGCACCCCGTGCGGCGAGCAATATCTCCTCCCCCGCTTCGAGGACGTGCTGCAGATCCTCGACATGATCTCTGAGGTACTTCAACTGCTGTTTCTTGATCTTTTCCTGGAACTTGCCCCTCGCGTTGGCGAAAGCGGTTTCCCCTCTGATGGGGAGATACCTGAAAACGTCCTCAAGATTTTTAATTTTCATAATAATCTCCGGAAAATTATAAATAAAGTTGGATCAAGCAAAAATCAATGACCGGCAATGTAAGTCATTGATTTGTAAGGAAAGCGAAAATGACACTTTTCGCTTTCCCCAAAGAAAATATGGGTCACAAAAAACCACGATTTAACTTTTTGTGAAGTCATCAAATTTGGACTTTGGACAGTGTTTACGCCCTGGGTCCTGGGTTCCCTCCTGCGTTCTGCCTGTCCTGAGCTTGTCGAAGGGCGTTCTGCATTCTGCGTTCACTTTTTTCGCCCATGCGCCCACGCTATTCCTCGCCCACGCTATTCCTTTGCACTTTCCACTTGCCACTTTCCCCTATTTCTTTCACCAACCCTTCTTCCCTTCATCCAGCAGCACTCTTCTCCCGCCTCCTGTTTCCCAGACAGCCACCAGTGTGGCGTCGAAAATCACGAAATCCTGGTGAAGAGGAGCCTTGACGACACCGCCAAAGGTATGATTATCCCCGAAGGCCACATGGACGGTTCCGAGGATCTTCTCCGACTCCAGAACGTTGTCGGGTCGTGTGGCCGCCGGATTAGTTCCGATGCCCAATTCAGCGATATTGGTATTATCAGGATGGGCCGACAGGAGTCCCTCCAGCCAACTGACCTCATCTGATTCGTCGCCATGGACCGAAACAACCCTTCCACTCACGATCGTCACAGTTAGGGGACTTTTGAACCTTGCCAGAGGGCCCCATTCCAGCACCAGGACACCCTCGGCCGTTCCCTCAACAGGCGCCAGAAAGACCTCCCCTGCGGGCAGGTTACCGAACTTACCGTGCTGCTTCAACATACCGTCGTCCGGTAGAAATGGTCTGCCCGACACACCCAGGACGAGCCGGGTCCCGTTGGCCGAACTCACTTCGCAGCGATCCGCGTCGGTCAAAGCCCGTGCGAGAACATTGGTAGAGGTGGCCAGATCTTTCCAATCTACATCCATGGCCCCGAAGAACATCTCCCGCTCGAACATTGGCATGCTCGCGTACCTCACACCGCAAGCCTGTGTCAGGAGCTTTCGAAAAGAGGTATGGCTCGTTGAGTAGTGTGTTATGGCCGCGACGACATCTGCCTGTGCACTGCACGACTCCTCAAGGAGACTTGAGGCACGGTCCAACGTCTCGGAACCGCCTTCCTTGGACAGCAGTTGAGGGAGAAGGCCCTCAGCTTCCAGTCGCCCAACGGATTCATTACCTAGTAGCGCATCCCAGACCTCCCTTGGCGGCTCCTGCCCGTGTCCCCCGACCGGATCGAAGATCAGTGTCCGGGTGAGTGGGTGCAGTTTTTCAGCCACCTGCCCGATTTCACGGGCAAGCTCACCCCCATCCCCTGCGGTGTCGCCAAGGATGAGAAGCCGCTCGTTCTCTTTCAAACCCATGTTGACGGAGAGCAAAGATTGGACGGCTGATTCTATTGACGGTAGCGCTTTTGTCATATCATTGGGCCTCCAGCTAATTCAATATTCAATATTGATAGGGTCGCAAAAAGTCCATTCGTGGCTTTTTGCTCCTCGGAAAGCGAAAAGCGTGGTTTTCGCTTTCCTTACAAATCAATGACTTACAGTGTCTGTGATTGATTTGGGCGCCCCACTCGGGGCGCGTTGATGGTTTTTTGCGAAGCCATCAATATTCAAAAAGAATCGTGATCCAAAATCCAAGATCCAAGGTTGACGCTGCAGTAAGTTAGCTTTTACCGCTTATTAAAGGAACCGTTCTTTCCCCCAGATGTCAGGTTTCCTCTGCGCCCTTCGCGTACTCTGCGTTTCAAATCTTACCGCTTTTACAGGAACCGCGGTTTCACCCTGGATTCCGGGTCTTCGCTATGCTCAGCCCGGAATGACGGAATGATTTTCCCCAATCCTCCTTTTCCCCCGTTTGGCTCCGCGACTTGGTAAACAACATCGCTTTAATAGTAATCGTGATTTGTCCCAGATTTAAGCCTTCCTCAGTGTTCTCGGTGTCCTTCTGTGGTGAAAAACGCCGATTCAAAAGGAACCGCGCATTCCCCCAGCTTGCCAGGTTTCCTCTGCGTAACACTGCGGGACAGCCTTTAAGCGGCTGTTCTGTGTCCTCTGCGTTAAAACTTTAAACGTCTTTACAGAAATTGCGCTCCCCTTTTGAATCTTGAATTTTGATTCTTGAACATAAAGAAACTGTCAGCTGTCAGCTGACAGTTTCTTTATTCCCAGTTGTTTCATCTTCCTGTGGAGGTTGCTTCGTTCCAGACCCACCACCTCAGAGGTCCTCGAAATGTTCCATTCGTTCTCCGCGAGACGGCGTATAAAAAAATCTCTTTCGAACCCCTCCCTGGCCTTTCGGAAGTCGAACTCCTCGGGTGCACTGTCAGCCGCACCTGCCGGTTGTGATCTCTCATCTGTGATGGAAGGAGGCACCATGTCAAGATCAATCACCTCTCGTGAGGATATGATCGCCAGCCGCTCCGCCATATTGCGGACCTCACGCACATTGCCGGGCCAGGCATATTCAACAAGGGCTTTTTCGGCTTCAGGACTGAAAACCAGGTCCGGCTTGTCGTAGATCTGTCCATATTCGGACAGGAAGCGCGTCAGTAGCTGAGGTATATCCTCCCTGCGCTCCCTGAGGGGAGGAAGGTGGAACGGAAATACGTTCAGACGGAAGAACAGGTCCTCACGGAACTCCCCGCGTGCTATTCCAGCCGCGAGGTCCTTGTTGGTGGCGGCGACCACCCGGACATCTACGGAGATATCCCTGTTACCACCGACCCTCTGGAACGCCTTCTCCTCCAGGACCCTGAGAATCTTGGCCTGAGTAGCCAGACTCATGTCGCCGATCTCGTCAAGAAAGAGAGTACCGCGATGGGCCAGATCAAACTTACCCAATTTTCTCGAGGTCGCGCCAGTGAATGCACCTCTTTCGTGCCCGAAAAGCTCACTTTCGATGAGGGTTTCCGGGATCGCCGCGCAGTTAACGGCAACGAACGCCTCTCCGCTCCGCCTGGAGGAGGAATGGATGGATTTGGCCAGCAGCTCCTTTCCGGTTCCGTTCTCTCCCGTGATAAGCACAGAGGCCTGTGTCGGCGCGACGATCCTGACCTGCTCCAGCATGGCGGTGATAACCGGTGATACGCCGACGAACTCCGATTTGACCTCATGCTCACCCTTAAGAGCCCTGTTTTTCTCGAGCAAAGTGCGCTGGCTGAGAGCATTTCGAAGGACGAGCTCCAGCTTATCTATGGAAAGGGGTTTTTCAAGAAAGTCATACGCACCCAGTTTGGCTGCCTTTACAGCTGTTTCGATCGTTCCGTGACCAGACATTATGATTACGGGCAAATCCTTATCTAGCCGTTTGATCTCCCTCAATACCTCAATACCGTCCAGGCCGGGCATCCAGATATCCAGAAGAACGCTGTCGGGCTTGTCGGCTGCCACCCTGGTGAGACCCTCCTGCCCATCAGATGCCTCAATGACGGTGTAACCCTCATCCTCAAGGATAACTCGAATGCTCTCACGAACCCTTGGTTCATCATCCACAATGAGGATCAGGTCGGAGGACCCCTGTTCCCTTACAGCTTCGCTGTCCATCTCTATATCCTCCTCAGGGGATCTATATCTACCGGTATCCGTATGGTGAACACCACTCCCTCCCCCCGGGAACCTGAAGCACAATCCAGATTTCCACCGTGCTCCTCCACAATACGCTGGGCAATAGCTAATCCGAGCCCTGTCCCGCCCTCGCGGGTACTGAAATAGGGATCGAATATCCGGTCCATGAGATCCGTTGGTATACCGGAACCGTTATCGGATACAGAAACCGCTACCATCCCCTCCTCCATAACGCTGGTGGAAACGCGCACAACACCATCCGCACCGCGGTCCTCGACAGCCCTGATGGCATTGTCGAGGAGGTTGATAATGACACGTCTCATCTGTTCGTCATCGAAACTCACACTTGGCAGGTTTTCCGCCAGAGAAACCTCAACTGACCCTCCCCGCTCTCCAACAACCTTGAAGAGGGCCACGGCCTCCTGAACAGCCTTGTTAATATCCCCCGGTACCGGTTTCAGCGCCGGCAGTCGGGCGAACTGGCTGAATTCATCCACCAGGTGGCGCATGGCGTTCACCTCCCTGACGATGGAATCGGTCCCCTCCCTGAGAACTCGGTCATCAGCCTCATCCAGGCGGCCACCCAGCCTCCTTCGTATCCTTTCAGCCGATAGCTTGATGGGTGTCAGCGGATTCTTGATCTCATGGGCGATCCTCTTGGCAGCTTCTGACCAGGCTGCCTTGCGTTGGGCGTTTACCAGCATGGTCATGTCCTCAATAACGAAGACAGTACCTATATTTTTCCCCTTAGCGTTCTCCATGATGCTGACGGTAATAAAGAGAATGAGAGGTGTACCCTGAACAACAACCGGTATCTCCCTTCTTATCCTGGCTACACCTTTCTCTTTCAGCTCGCTGAGAATTCCATCAATGAGAGCGGCGTGCTCCTGAGTCAAAACTTTGGTATATGTCCTTTCCAGTATATCCTGGGCTTTGACATCGAACATTTTTTCAGCGGCCCTATTGAAGGTATTGACCCGGCCCGCATGGTCCATGGAAATAACACCCGTCCCCACGTTCCTGAGCACTGTCTCGATATAGGTCCTTCGTTGTTCATTTTCACGAAGGGCCTTCTCCAGGTTCCTGTTGGTGCCGTCAAGCTCCTCAGTCATACTGTTGAAGGCCTGAACCAGGATCCCGATCTCATCCGTCGCCTCGCTGTCGATCCGTACCGTGAGGTCACCGGAGGCCACCTTCGCGGCTCCCTCGGCCAGAAGGCCAATGGGGATGGTTATTCCCCGGGCAAGGTAGAACCCGAGCCATACTGCCGAGAACAGGATAAGCAACGTAATGAGGAGCAGATACGCCATGTAGTTGAGCTTGATAGGGCGCTTCTGGAGCTTCATTTCCGTATATCCGCGGTAGGTGCTGCTGACCAACTCGGATTTCAGGCGGACCTCTTCGGACAGATGAAGGGACACAACGACGGCACCCTGTCCAGCCGGCAGCGTAATGGGAGCCGAGGCCCGGATATACTCGCCCTTGTCCGCGCGGTTCACACTGTCAACCACCCTCCCGACAATGGCGTTCTGGACGAGGCTGCTCTGGTCGTCCACAAAATTCCGGGGACTGGCGCCGTCCCAGGCTCGGGCCATAAAGCGGCCGTCCGGATCGAAAAGATCGACCATGGAAAGGGCGTAATCCTTCCTTAGCTCCTCCAATAGGTCCTCCAGGTCCTTACCCTCGGATGGGATTTGAAGGCGATCGCTTACCCTCTGGACAATTATCCTGGAACGGTCGGTCTGCGATGAATAGTAGTCCCTGGAGACACTAAGGGCACCTTCAACGGCTTGATCCACATTGAGGTTGAACCAGTATTCGACACTGTCGTTGATAAACCCCTTGGCCACAAAGAAAAGGAGGATCGTGGGGATCAGGGAAAAACCCACGAAGATAAGAACCAGCCGAGTCCGGAGATGGTAACCGAAAACCCGTCCGCGTCCTTCGTAGAACAGTTTGATGGTGTTTCTGGCAAGGAGGAAAACAAGGACCGTGAGAAGGATGATGTTGATATTGATAAGAAAGAAGATGAAAAGGTTCCCGCCCTTGGGGTCTAAATCCCGCATGGACTTGTACCTGCTTCCGAAGAAGAGGACCAGAGCGATGAGGAGAAGGATCACCACAATGGCGGTCCATCTGCTTCGATTGTCCCTGAACTTGAGCGACCAGAACCTCATTCTCGGCTTCTCCTCAGAAGGTAAAATCCAAATGGACCCAGGACGTTTCCTGGTTGAATATAGTAGTGAAAAAGAACAGGTAGCCCAGAACTGAGGGCAGTTCCACTGAACGAAGGGTCGCCATCACCCTCACACGATAGCGAATGTTCCTTCTCAGTTTTTCAAGCGGATAAAGACGCCAATCCCGGATGTCCCTCAGCCACTCCAATGCTTCTTCTTCGTCTTTTGTCGTCCTCACGACCGATTCCCGCCCGTATCCTTCCCCCTGAAATCTGTAGAGCTGTTTGACCGGGTCGAACACCAGGTTGTGAATGATCTCCCTCTTCCTGACGACCTTTTCTCCAAGGATGGATCCCCTTCGGGTCAGGTGTACCCTGAAGCTGAAGGTCAGTGGGACGCCTCCGCGCAAAGCCTCGCGTGTTTCTTCACCGAGTTCCGTCACCAGCCAAGCGGACAGCAGGACATGGGACTCCCCCTGGCGGAGCCTGAGGTCGGCGATATGGGGCTTTACTTCTGCCGCGCGTACGCCCGAAGCGGATGACAGGATCAGGATGCTGACCATTAGAATTGGGAAGAGATATTTTTTCATCGGGTAGTTCCGTTTCTATTTGATAGGGTCGCAAAAAGTCCATTCGTGGCTTTTTGCTCCACGGAAAACGAAAAATGTCATTTCCGCTTTCCTCACAAATCAATGACCTATACTGCCGGTCAATGATTTGGGCGCCCCACACGGGGCGCGGTGATGACTACTTGCGATGTCCCCAACTTTGATAGGATCGCAAAAAGTCCATTCGCGCCATTTTTCTCCTCGGAAAGCGAAAAGTGTCATTTGAGATTAAAACATCGGGCAAGGGGAAACAAGGCAAAAGTGTGGCAAAAACAACACATAGGATTTTGCAAGCAAAATCCTATGTGTTGTGACTGGACCGGGACCGGGACTAAGGGTAAGGTATAAGGAACAAGATAAAAGGGACAAAAAGGGACAAGGAAAGCGCCTTCTTGTATCTTGTACCTAATTCGTCCCTTTTGCATCGTATCTGATGCTAAGATGGGACAGAATCATGAATTTTCTTAACATCTCCCTTACTCGTAGACACTTCCTTGCCCTGACAGGTTCCGCAGCCGGTTCCCTGATTATTGGTTGCGCCGTCAATCCCGTCACCGGCAAGAAACAGCTCATGCTTGTCTCCGAAGGCGAGGAGAAGCAGATCGACCGCGTCAACAGCCCCCACCAGTTCTCTGCGGATTACGGACCCATCCAGGACAATCAGCTTTTGGACTATATCGCTGGGGTCGGAAAGACCGTGGGCGCCGTCACCCACCGCCCTAGCCTTCCCTATCGCTACGTTCTATTGAACGCAGCCTACGTTAACGCCTACACTTTTCCAGCAGGCAGCATCGGGATCACCCGGGGCATCCTCCTTGAACTGCAAAACGAAGCGTCCCTGGCCGCCCTCATCGGCCACGAATTAGGCCATGTCAACGCCCGGCACACCGCCCAGGCCATGAGCAAGGGAGTTCTGGCTTCACTCGCTCTTGCAGGGCTGTCTTCGGCAGCCTCCGACCTGGGCTCCGGAGCCGAGCAGTTGGCCGGCGGCCTCGGTCAGATCGCAGCGGGGGCTCTTCTTGCCAGCTACAGCAGGGATAATGAACGGGAGGCCGATTCACTCGCGCTGAAATACATGGTCAAGGCTGGTTACGGCCCCAAGGGGCACCTTGACCTCATGGACATGCTCAGAAGCCTCAACAAGCGCAAACCGAGTGCCATAGAGCTCATGTTCGCCACCCACCCCATGAGTCAAGAGCGATATGACAACTCCAAAAAAGCCATTGGAGCCATGGATTCCGCGTCGTACAACCTTCCCCTGCACCGTGAGCGTTATATGGATCACTCTGCCTCCTTAAGAGCCATAGCTCCGGCCATCGAACAGATGCAGATAGGGGATCGCCTCATGAAGGGTGGAAAGTACGGTGAGGCGCGGGACCACTACGGTGACGCCCTCAGGAAGGCCCCGGGCGACTACGCCGCTTATTTGATGATGGCCAAGTGTCAGATGGCTTTGAAGGATTATTCACTTGCCCAGCGCTACGCCGAGGACGCTACTGAGGTCTATCCGGGGGAGCCCCAGGCATTGCACGTTCTCGGGATGACCGAACTCCGTCTAAAAAAGTACGACGCGGCCCACGACAGGTTCCTGGTCTACGAAAAGAAGCTCCCCGGGAACCCCGGTAATATATTTTACATCGGCTTGTCAGCCGAGGGCATGGGACGACAACCTGAGGCCGCCAACAGGTACCGCGCGTACCTGAAAGAGGTGAACAGTGGGGAAAAGGCAGAATACGCTTACTCACGATTGAAAGAATGGGGATACGTGAAGTGAGTAAGCGTATAGTGCTAAGTACTAAGTGCTTGGTGCTGAGGTTCAAATCCGGATCTGTTATCCTGTGATTGGAAGAACTGACTATTAAATCTTAATTCGCACCGAACATTGGATTAATTCATCACTTTAACTTAATGTTGTAATAATTTGTTTTTATTACATATTTAAGTTTTCTTATCTCTTATCCCTTATCTCTTAGCACTTGGCTGATCTTCACACACATGTCCTCTTCTGTCTGGTATTATTATCTAAAAACTATCCTTTTAACAACTAGTGTTTGGAGATCAGCCATGCGCTTCCTAATTAACTGGTTCCTTTATGCCCTGGCCATCGGCATCACAGCCTTCATCCTGCCGGGGGTATACCTGAACGGGGTCTTCGCGGCCCTGGTTACGGCAGCCATCCTGGGCCTGGTCAATGGAGTTCTACGGCCGATCCTCTTCATACTGACGCTTCCCCTGACTATATTTACCCTGGGGCTGTTCATCTTTGTTCTCAACGCCCTGATGGTACTGCTGGCGGCTGCCATAGTGCCCGGGTTCACCGTGGCCGGGTTCTGGTGGGCCATTCTCTTCTCTCTGGTCCTATCGGTGTTCCTCTATTTCCTGGGAGAGGCAACAGAGCCTCCGGAAAGGACCGTGCGGTATGTAAGGCAAGGACCGGATGTGAGAAGGGAAAGGGACGTTAACTGAGTAAATGCCGTGATTCGTGACTCGTGACTCGTGATTGGTAAAACCTGGAACTTGGAATCTGAGGGGTCACCAGCGCCGAGTGTTTGATATTGCTGGTATCGTCCCCAGCTCTAATCTTTTGATCTTTCCCCGTTTCCCCGTTTCCCCGATTCCCCGATTCGGAGAAGGATTTTCAGGAGTATCCCCTATGGAACAGCGACTGAGCATCATTACCTTGGGAGTGTCCGATCTTAAAAGATCCCACGCATTCTACGATGCCCTCGGGTGGAAGGTGGCTTCAGAGGAACAGGCGGACCAGATCGTTGCTTACGATCTGATAAACATGACATTGTGCCTCTACCCGTTGGGTAAACTGGCGGAAGACGCAGGAATCGAGGTCCAGCGCCAAAAATATTCAACTTTTACAGTCGCTTACAATGTGGGCAGTGAAGAAGAAGTTGACGCAGTTCTGGAAGAAGCCGTGAAGGCCGGCGGTGAACTGGTCAAACCGGCCGAAAAGGTTTTCTGGGGCGGTTACTCCGGATATTTCGCCGATCCCGACGGCAATTTGTGGGAGGTTGCGCGTAACCCCTTTTCTAAATTGGGTCCAAATGGGGAATTCAGGTGGAAGGGGTATGAAGGCTAATTGAGAATTACGAATTGAGGATTGAGGATTAATGAACCGTGAACGGGTCGATGTATCCGAGACGCGGAGACGCGGAGACGCGGAGACGCGGAGACGCGACGACGCGGAGGGGGATGAGCGCCAGTGAGGCCATCATGGCCGGTAAACGCCTCAGCAGCTCCGGGGACACCGCTGCGCCGACAGCCACGCCAAGGATGGTGCGGGCGAAGATTGCAAGCTGCCCCATACCCTGGAGGCGGACGCCGGCCAGGGCAGCCACGAGACAGGCGGCCAGGGGCCCGAAGAGGAAGGGTAAGGGCAGGTCCAGAGCCAGGAAAACCGTCACCCCCCCGCTGCCAGTGCGACCGTTAACACATGATATTTTGTGAACAAACGCATTGTTCACCACTCCTAGGAGCCTGTCGGACAATCGGCACAGACCCCTATCCATATTTTTTCGAAACATCATTTTGGGTGAAATGATGTTTTTATTAAGGTATTTGGATGGCTTCTTGTTATATTTTACAGTTTAATCGTCTTTTACTGAAGTAAAAGTTCTTAAAAAGAGCCTTTCGGAAAATTTCCAGTCACGCCACCGGCGTGATCGATGATAGTCCGACAGGCTCCCAGGTTCGGGACTATCAACCTGACCAGACGCCCAGCGGCACCATAACCTCACCACGAGCCAGCAACCGGGCTGTTCGCAGTAATCCGGCGGAAAGGATCTCCACCGCCGTAGGTGAGCGGACATAATCCACCGTCACCACGATCTCCCCCAAAGGGTGCTCTATGCCCAGGGCGACCGGTGTGCCCCCGGGAGGCGATACCATACCTTCAGCAACGGTTCCCGGGTAGAGCACGCAGGCCGCAAGGCACTGGGCTCCCGTAACCGCCATACTCGGATGACAGCTCCAGGGCATGAGATACCGGGCAGATACGGTTCCACCGGCCCGTGGAGGAGCCAGAAGACCGACCTTGGGAATAACGGACCGCGATACATCACCAAGTCCCATGAGTTCCCCGGCCTGAAGACGAACCGCCTCAATGCGCTCCAACAAAGCCCGGTCTGCGTCAATGGCTTCGCGGCTTTCATACCCGGTGATCCCGAAATCGGCTGCCCGGGCTATCATAAGCGGCATGGCAACGTCCATGCATGTGACTTCTACACCCTGAATGCTCTCTCGCGCCGCCCCTGTGGGCAGCAAGGCCCCCGTGACTGACCCAACCGTGTCCATGAAGTTCAGCTGTATTGGTGCGGCAGTACCGGGAACACCATCGATCCGGGCATTTCCTTCATAAACCACCTGACCTCCGGGTGTCTGCACCAGAGCTTCGATGCGCGCCCCTGTGTTGACCGACAGGATGCGAATCGGAGTTACCCCGTCCCGGGGGGGTTGTACCAGGCCCATCTCGAGGGCCGCTGGACCCACACCTGCAAGGATGTTCCCGCAAGTAGGTTGGTAATCCACTTCACGGTTTTCCACGGCCACCTGCGCGAAGAAATAGTCCACATCGGCCCAGGAATCGGCGGACGGCGAAAGCATGGCTACCTTGGTGGTTACTGCTACACCGCCTCCGATCCCGTCGATGTTAAGAGGGTGTCCGGCACCCACCACGGAGACAAGAACGTCTGAGAGGGTATCTCTGTCCAGTGGGAGGACTGAGCGGTTGAAATACGGCCCCCGGGATGTCCCTCCCCGCATGAACAGGAACGGTATGGCTGTCTGTGTCATGGATCCATTACCTCAAAGACCATTGAAGATCATAAACCTGCTGCAAGAGCCCGTAGGGGAAATTCAGGTTCAGCGCACGGGCCAGATGTTATTTGAAAATAGGGATAGGGATCATCCGGTTAATGAGTACCTGATACCAGGCCGGCGCCGGGGGTGTTCTCCGGTCAAAGCGCTCGGCTTCGTAGAGCACTTAACAAGCTACGCTTCGCTCTTTGCCGGAGAACATGAGCCGGTCACGACCGCGATCCTCAGCGGGGAAGGCAGCCCATATCATTTGAAACCGCTCGGGACAGGTACTCATTTCCACGATGAACCGAAAATAGAATATTAATTATTGATGACTCCGCAAAAAAGTCATCAATGCGTCCCGTGTGGGACGCCCGAATCAATGATCTGAAGTGTAAATCATTGATTCGCGAGGAAAGTGAAAACCACGTTTTTCACTTTCCGTTGAGCAAAAAGCCACGAATGGACTTTTTGCGACCCTATCAATGCAACTTCTTTTCCGCCAGAAGAATTCCATCGTAATCACAGTAGATATACATGCCTGGCTTGAATATAGTATATCCAAAAAACAACGGTATGCTTATGGCACCGTTACCCATCTTCCGGCTCTTTTTTTTGGATTTGTGCCTAATGCCATGACTCCCAAAGAGATCTTGCATATTTCCCTGCTGTCTCTAACCATGCCATTGATGACAACTCCTTGCCAGTTGTTCTGTTCGCCGAGGGCGGCCATAAGATCTCCTAATAGTGCGCAGGCCAATGACCCTTGTCCATCTACCACCAGGACTTTTCCCTTACCATCTTGAGACAATAATTCTTTTACCAGTGTATTGTCCTCCCAGCATAAAACGGTCTCTATTTTTCCACAGAAGCTGTTTTTACCGCCGAAATGTCTTAAAAGAAGCGCACATGTTTGCACACTATTTTCATTGAGATCATATAGATCGCACGTGTTCCATTGCCTCATTTTAAATTCTCCTTAATCAGAAATCTTTTGGGATATACCTTGATGGCTTTGCAAAAAGTCATTAATATTGTTTTGAGTGCACATGTACACTGGTGCACTGTTTCTTCCCAGTGTAAGCGCACTTTTTCTTTTTCAGACCTCCCCTAAAAAGAAACAAGGACCTACAACTATCACTGTAAGTCCCTTTTATACTTAATTCTTTGTGGTGTCAGAGCACTTTTATGCTGGATTCCGGGTCCCCCGATAAAAACTATTCGGGGGCAGGCTCCGCTTTTTTTCACCCCCATCTCAATAAACACTTTCCCCCTCACCCCAGCCCTCTCCCACGGCGGGGAGAGGGAGAGTTAGGAAAGGGTCTTC
>Ga0209976_10001570_pt1 | contig 13451 bp, 19 predicted proteins | sample SumtaG_FD_182806 | JGI IMG/M metagenome (GOLD analysis project Ga0209976, IMG submission 182806) | Deep subsurface microbial communities from Indian Ocean to uncover new lineages of life (NeLLi) - Sumatra_00157 metaG (SPAdes) (version 2) | ecosystem: Environmental > Aquatic > Marine > Oceanic >...
GTATCAATGGCCTGGGTAAACAACAGAGGGGAGGCGCTGACGGAAGAGCAATGGGACCGCATGCAGGAGGAGGCGCAGAAATATTCTGGCGATATGAATGCGGGTGGCACACCTATCCTTGATGGTATGGACGTCAAACCTATACAGCACACCTATAAGGAAATGGAGTTTAAGGATCTACAGGAGGCGATGCTATCACGCATATCCACCACCTATGGCATTCCTCTGGCGTTGCTGCTCGATAAGTCTATGACGTTGAACAACCTTGAAACCAGTATGCTACAGCTGTTTGATAACAGCATTATCCCTCTCGCAAACTATCTCTATGCCGAGCTAACTCATTTTTTACTGAAGCGATATCCCGACAGCGAGAATCTGGAGTTTCGATTTAACCAGGGGGATATTGCCGCGCTCAGAATTAGAATTGTCGATAGTGCTTTCCGTCAAAGCCAGATCGGTGTGAATACAATTGACGAGGTGCGCGCACTCATCGGCGATGAAGCTCTTGAAGATGGTGGCGATGTGGTACTCGTACCCGCGAATATGATCCCGGCCGGGACTGACGCCTTTACCGAGGATAATCTCAGGCAACCAACGGCCAGTAAATTTCGGGAACTGATGCGGCAGGTCAGGATCGAGGATGGCACCGCAGCATACTCAGATGAGCAGATTGAACGGATCGCGAGTGATCGTGGAATCCTCTGATGCCCCTCAACACGACAGATGCTGAACTCCGCACTGCGGCCGCCGTTGACCTGGCTGAGAAACTCAGGCTTGAGAACAGGCAGATAACGGAGCTGCGCGAACTGTTCAGAAATATGGCTGAGGACATGGAAGCGTTTGTCGCCGTAACAGGAGAACCTCCTCGCGCGACCATCTACGAGGATGACTGGCGAGGACTTCTGGCACGTCAAGCCAGGCGTGTCAGTAATGAATTCAGCGGACAGGTCACTGATTTTCTGGAGGAGGCTCCGGAGGATGAGTCCATCATCGAGGAGTTAGCTATAATCGCGGCCCTTACCGGGCTGACTGTCACAGAGCGGATCGACCTGATACGCAATGAGATACGCCGCCAGAATCAGGCGTTTATTACTAATGAAGTCAACACTAACACTCGACTGATTACAGCGACAAATCAGCGCGAAATGGACGCCGCAGTATTATCGTCGCGCGCCGCCATCCTCGATGAGGGACGAACCCCCACGAATGCTGAGGTGGCCAGAACATCCTCGCGTGATTTTAGAGACCGTGGATTTGCTCGATCACCGACCATCGCGTCCACCCTTACGCAGCAGATTGCGGAGGGGGTGAAGCACATCGAGATCGAGGAACTCCTCAATGCCCGCAATGGCATACCTGCCGTGGTTGCAGGTATTGACCAGATTGAGGAGGACAATAGACGCTGGATTACAGTAGGCGATGAGCGCGTGCGGTCTTCTCACAGAGCGGTCGATTTTCAAAAAGCTCAAGATGGCGGCTGGGTGGTACAGGGCGAGTTTCTGAGATTCCCCGGCGATCCCTTTCGGGGAAGTGCTTCGAACATTATTAACTGCCGTTGCAGCGCGCAGCCGGTCATTGAGTGACATTCACCTCTCTCTCGTTTCTTTTTAGCTAAACCCTCCAATTTATCATTCGTTATTAGCATAACAATTCATTTATCTGCATATTTGTGGTGATAAACACTAAGATATGATTTAATCGAGCGATTATTCCCTACAAATCGAGCGGAGCGCGCAATTTTGACCACGCCAATCGCGTCCCCTAAGTCTGATCTCGAATACATCGATGTCGATTTTGAGGTCAAGCAAATCAACGACGAAGACGACGAGTTCTTCCGCTTTGAGGGGCTTGCGAGCACGTTTGGCAATATTGACCTGGTGAACGATGTTGTCGTTCGCGGTGCATTCACTGACTCGCTGGCCACCAAGACACCGGTCATTCTTTGGCAACATTCATCTGATAGCCCCATCGGAATGCCCGAAGATATTCGCGAGACGGACGAGGGGCTGTTTCTCAAAGCACGATTACCCAAGGCCGACTCATTTGTCGCAGGTCGTGTGATGCCTCAGATTAAAGTGGGGTCAGTACGCTCGATGTCGATTGGCTTCCGGGTAGTGGAGCGTGAGTTTAACGATGAAGGCATTCGGCTACTCAAGAAAGTGGAGTTACTGGAGGTGTCGCTCGTTACCTTCCCTGCGAATCCACTGGCGGCCGTATCGGGTTTCAAGACAGTCACACCCTTTAAAAACTTACCACTGGCACCTCGCAATCGCACCTGGAGCGCATCGGACGCGCGCGGAAGGGTAAGAACCGACACTGGTTCAACAGACGCGCCATCTGCCTCCTATCGCAATGCTTTCCTGTGGTTTGATTCAGCCGATTCAGAGAATTTTGGAGCCTACAAACTTCCCTTTGCCGATGTAGTCGACGGGACGCTAACCGCGATCCCTCGTGCGCTGAATAACGCAAAAGCGCGGCTTGACCAGACTGATATTCCTGCCGCCGACAAGACGCGTGTCTTAGCCAACATAGATCGGTACCAGTCCAAGCTGGACGATGAACAACCCAAAGAATTTTATAACGTGGAGGCCATTAAGGGCTTCCAAAAGAAAGACCTTGAAAAAGCCCTGAGAGAGTCAGGCTCCTTTTCTAAGGATGCAGTCGTATTAATCGCAAAAGATTTCACACCCCGGAGTGAGTCCGTTGGTGAGGATGGCGAAATTAAAACCCTGTTGGCCGCGCTATCGGAAAAAGCCGATGAGCATCTACGTGCCGACTTGCTATCTAACCTTACACAGAAGGTAAATACTCATGCCCGAAGTTAGTGAACTTAAAGAACTTTCCGAAAAAATGGACACCGTCCTTAGCTCAGCCACTGAAGCCCAGAAAATGGCTGAGGAAGCACAAACGAAAGCTGGCGATGTTGACACCATTGTCAAAGACGCGATCTCCAAAGCCGCTGAAGAGTCAGCGAAAGCTGCGGAAGAAGCGCAAGAACTTAAATTGAAGATGGATGCGGTTGAAAAAACCGCCGAGCATCTGGAAAAGATGTACGCCCGCATCGGGGGTGCAGAAGGCGGTAACGAGGCCAAAGAATTCTCAGCGAAAGCGGGGGAGCAGATGGCACGTTACTTGCGCAAAGGAATCGCGGTAGATGATGACGTCGTTAAAGGTGTTATCGAATTGCAGGTAAAAGATGGCCTCTTCGGTGTTGAAGATTACATCCGTGATAACGAAATCAAAACCCTGATCGCTGGCAACAATCCTCAAGGTGGTTATTTCATTCGTCCAGAACGCTCGGCCACGATGATTCAGCGTATTTTTGAAACATCCCCAGTGCGTTCCATTGCAGATATCCAGACCACGTCATCCGATGTGTTGGAATTCCTCATTGATGACAATGAAGCCACAAGTGGTGGCTGGGTCGGTGAAACGAGCAGTCGTGGTGAAACTGCCACCCCTGATATCGGATTGCTCACTATTCCTGCCCACGAGCAGTTCGCGCAACCCAAAGCCACGCAGAAAATGCTTGATGACGCGGGCTTTGACATCGAGTCCTGGCTCAGTCGTAAGGTGACGGACAAGATGACGCGCTTTGAAAACACCGCATTTGTGGTCGGTGATGGTAGTCAGAAACCTCGTGGCTTTCTGAGCTTGCCCGCCTGGGCGGTCAATGGCACCTATGAGCGCAATGCCATTGAGCAGATCCCTTCAGGTCTCGCAGGTGAGTTTACTGGTGACGGTGTGAAGGCCCTCCAAAACGCCGTGATTGAGAATTACCAGGCAGGCGCGATCTTCGGTATTAAACGTGCCTCCTGGGAGCAAATCATTACGCTCAAAGATGGTATCGGACAATACCTGCTCGACCCACGTTCTCTTAAAACCGGTGATGATCTGACGCTGCTTGGTAAGCGTGTGATCTTCATGGATGACATTCCCGATATTGCCAACGACTCGCTCTCTATGGTCTACGGCAATTTTTCAATGGGATACACCATTGTAGATCGTATTGGTTTTCGAGTGATTCGTGATGAATTTACTGCCAAGCCATTCATCCTGTTCTACACCACCAAGCGTGTTGGAGCAGATGTCACGAACTACGAGAGCATCAAAATCCAGAAGCTAGCAGCTTAATTTTAGATCTCATTAATTGAATAGAGGACACAGCTATGGCTGTTAAAGATATCAAAAGTAACCTACTCCAGCTGGTGGGGTTGAATGCCAACATCACCACTGACACCACTACAAATGGTGCCATTATTGATACGGCGGACTTCGAACTCGGCCTGATGTTTGCGTTGTTCGCATCCGTTGTGACTGACGGCGATTATCAACTCGTGTTGGAGCAATCGGAGGATGCCACCATGTCAACCGGCGTCACCGATATTTCGGGTGATCAGCTGATCGGGACATTGCCGACCATTGACGCTGTCGCTGCGGGCGGCGCGGCCGTCCCTACCGTCGGTGTCATCAGTAACGACCGCTATGTGCGCGCCACCATTGATTCCACAAACACTGGCACCGGTGCGTTCATATACGTCCTAGCGACTGAGAAAGGCGAGAACTTGCCCATAGTCTAATTCGGCTTATGAGCTGAGGAGAGTTGCATGAAAGTGAAAATCAAGAAGTCGTGTCGCTATGCGCATCCCACCGGGCCGCATATGCCGCAGCTCGAGTTTATCGCTGGCCAGATTGTTGATGTGATTGAGAAGTTGGCGCTCTCGATCATCGGCAATAAGCATGGATTGGAAGTTCCTTCCGATACCCCTGAGAAGAAGGTGGTTGAGCCTGAATCGAAGGACGAAAATGTACCGGTGGAGTCAAAGGACGACCTCAGCGATGACGGTGAGGAGAGTGGTGCTGAAGACGCTCCCAGAAAGCGTGGACGGCCTCGTAAGAATCCATAATGAGACTGGCACCCCCTCAGCATAGAGCATATTCATACACGGTCACTGTACCGCCTGTGAATATGGCTGTGTCCTTAGATACCGTCAAAGCGTATCTGAAGATCACATCGACGGCAGAGGATGCCACTCTCACGATTTTTATCAACGCTGCTATTGATTTCGCAGAGAAGTTCACACGCCGTGATTTCATCACGAGAACGTATGAAACCTTCCGGGACTTTTTCCCCATCTGGCTCTCGGAAGGCTATTACACGCTGGGGGAAAATCCCTCCTTTGGTGGCGCTCTCGCTATACCTGTAATCACAGAAGGAAATGTCGGCTTTGAAGTGCGCCGGTCACCCCTTCAAAGCATTGAATCTATCGAATATCTGAAGGACAACGTGTTGACAGTGGTGGCTAGCTCCATTTATTACAACACGCTCGAAACGGATTTCTCCGAAGTGTTGACGCTCGATGGAGATAGCTGGCCGGAGGATGCAGATAGACGTCTCCAGTCTATCACGATCACATTCAAGACCGGCTTTGGTGATGATGATACTGACATGCCGTCCTGGGTAACTGAAGGCGTTATGCAGCATGTGGCAAACATGTGGGCCAACCGTGGCGACTGTAGCAGTTGTGGTGATACCAGTGGGAGCCTGCTTCCATCGACAGCCAAGCTGCTTTACCTACAAAACAGAATTGAGAATTTATAGCGATGGCCAGTAACGCGGTATTGAATCATTTTGGCAATGCCGAGAGTGGCGACGATAATGAGTTGGTACTTGATGGCGTTGTCAGTGGAACTACTTGGGATGCAGCGATAAATGTAGCTGGAAGTATTCACCTCAGCGCTTTCATGACAGATGCAAACAATTCCGCTGTTGGTGGGCGTGCTTGGGTGATTCCTGGATTCGCAGGCACTATCGCTAAATTTTCTATGGTGTGTGCATCTGGCGGCGCAGGAGATCCAGAATTTACCCTTCTAATTGATAATGACTTGGTGGCAGGAAGCACAATTACGATAGACGCCTCTCGCGGAGCAACGTTCTTCACAGAGCCAACGGGAGACAATGCATTCAGTGATACTCAGGCGATTGAAATTACCACAGATGGCAATGTCGGGAATTCCCTACCCATGTATTTCACATTTGAATTAATTCCAGACCCTGTTTAGGAGCTATGAATACGCATGGTTGACACGGTACTAAACACATTAGCGCAGTCTAGTCGAGCCAATGGCGGCGACAACAAGTTAACGCTGAATGGCACATTTGCTGGCGATGGTGCTTTGGGGCTGATCACAATTCGCACCTCCACCTACATGAAAGACGCCACGGATGATGTAGGCATTTATGTCGTACCGAGACTAGCAGGACAACTTGATCAAGTGGTCGCTGTATTGGGAAGTACATCAATCGATGGGACTGCTTTTTTTGATGTATTCATTTCCAATACATTGGTAGCTGGTTCAGCCGATTTCGGATTTGAAGATGTTGATACTATAAACGCCAAATCGACTTTTAATGTTGATAATCCCCCTCCTCCATTCTTCAATAGCGATGTTTTGCGTGTTGTTCCTGCTGCTGGAAACGACAATGCAGCCATCATTCCTATAACCTTCGTCTTCAAGTATTTTATAGGCCACGGGGTTTCAAAATAATGCCACTCCCATTAAACAGATTCGAACAAGCTGAGGATAGCGACGACAACGAACTCATCCTCGACGGTACGGTCGAAGGCTCTACGATTGATGAGGTAAGGTTGTGGGAATTGGCGACTTATTATGTTGATGTGTCTACGGACGGAACCGCATTTGTTTTCCCTGGTTTTGCTGGAACTGTATCTTCAATCGCCTTGATTACTAGCGGCACGATAGATTCTGGCACTGCCAACATTACACCGCAAATTGATGGCATCAATATAGGAGTTCCTGCTGCTTCCTTTGGCGTTGGACCTCCTGGACAAGAAGTGGTTCTTATTCCGACCTCTGCAAATACTTTTACAGATGATGTCGTTATTGGGATTTCTTTTGATGGAAATACGGTAGGGGATGTTCCTGTACACATCCTCCTTAAAGTCTCGAAGGCCGAGGTTTGATGTATGACGGATAACGTATTAAACCGATTTGAACAAGCTGACGCTTCAGGCGATAACGCGCTGATCTGTGATGGCACATTGACAGGAAGCTCCATTCAGAATCTGGAAACTTTTTACTTGTTTGCGTACTTGGCGAATATGTCAGCGGTCAGCACCACCAATTTATATGCCCGTTTTCCAGGCACGCTTGTTCGAGCGATGTTGGTGCAAGGAGAGGATGTGACAGGAACAGCCATAATCACATTTGCCCTCGTTAGCGGGGGTACAGTCGCAGGGACAAAACCAACTTTGAGCGGCAGTAAAGGTGACACCGCTATCTTTACCCCGACAGGCGATAACGTTTTAAACAATCAAACTGTCATAGACATTTCATCAGACGGCGGTAGCAGTGGAGCTTGTCCCGTGTACATCATCCTTGAGCTGGAGCCTAGCTGATGACAATATTATTGGACAATGTTGGCGCAGATACAGTGGGCGATACTTTCCCATTCAAAGGCGGACCAGCGATCATATTCGTGCGTGCGGATAATTATGATGGCGGTACCGTCAGCGTTGAAATAGCAAGCCAGAATGACACGGCTGTACGATTTGATGTTCTGACCGATGGCGCGTTCATTATTGATGGGACCGTGAAGATCGACTACCTGGCCAACGGGAGTCTGTTGCGTGCCGTGCTGACAGGCGCAACGTCTCCTGAGAATGTCTTTGTGGACGTGCTTCAATGATTCGTAATCTGCTTCGGGTGCCTCTCGATGACCTTATCAGGAATCTGATAGGCGATCCTGAAGGCATCGATGATTGGATTCTGACCACCGGCTTCTGGCGTGATATTGGCGAGTGGCAAGATGACGACGTGTGGATTGATTAGATGGCCATAATTGATCAAATTGCAAACGGAGAATCAGGGGCGAGTGTTCGCGGCAAGCTGAACAATGTCCATGATCAGATTTCGGAGGTGAGTGGGGCAACTTACACACAGTTGATTGCAGACGACATTATCCTTTATGACGCGACTGTTGCGGGTCTCGTTGCCCTGTTGCCGTCGGCAACCGCCAATAAGAAGTTGCTCATCTACAATCTTGAGGCATCTACTCAGACCGTAACGGTTAATCCAGACTCTGCCGAGACGATTGATGGAGAGGTAAGTGCAACTTTACAGCCAGGACAGAATTTCCTGATATCTCCTATCGTTGATGGCTGGGAAATCTTGGGCGTGACAGCTGGCAATGGCCTGACTGTTGATGGCCAGACAGTGAGCATTCAGACTCAGTCCGATAGGACATCACCTGTCGATACGACTCAGACATTGTACGTTCACTCTCTGGATGATTTGCCGAATGCCATCGGTAATGTGATTTCATTTTTTGGTGAGGCCACTTTGATCATTCAAGGAAAAGTGGACCTAGAAGACAATTTGCTTCAGCTCGGCGGCGGCCAGTTTGTATTCTATAACGTGCAATCTGCAAATGACGTAGCGGGACAGCTCACAAGCTCTCATGATTTGGGGACTATTCGGTGCACGGCTCAATTTCTTGGCGTAACCAATCTCTTTGTGGAAAATACAGGCGTTGACAATATCGCCATCGCTATTGACGAGCCCACGTGTACCTTCTTTTGGATCAATAGTTCCGCTGCTGATTTTTCTGGAACTGATCTTCCCCTAACGGTGAAAGTCCAACAGTTTAATGACTTCTTTATGAGAGATGTCCTCATACGAGGAGTTGTAAATTTCGAGACCGATCAGCCTGACGCAACAGTGCGGATCACCAATTCAAGGTTCCGACCTGGGATCAATCAGGCTCCAATAGACAGCATCGAATTCTTTCCGGGCGTGACAGTTGCCGCCTGCGACATCATTGACAGTCGTTTTGAAACTACCTTCGATGACCCTGCCATAGGCTCCGCGTTGAAAGTTGCTACGCCGGATGCGATTGGTTTTGGGACGATTCAGGGAAATAACTATATCGGAGACGGTCAGATCTATCAGTGCAGCCCAGGCACTAATACTTCGGATATCACGCTCGTTGAAGTTCGATCGGTGGGCTCCGATGGCGTGAATTTATTGGGAGTTGGAGATCCTCCCCAAGTTGTAAACAGATATGTTGGGATGACGGATACCATCGACGGTTTTGTTACGCCAACTTCTTTTACGCCAGACGCTGTGAGTGGGCCGCGCGCGGCATCGTGGTATCGAGGGAATCTTATTGTTTTGGATGTCACAGGCAACGATGCAATTTTTCTGCAGGATGGTTTTTCTAACACCACTCTAATTAATCGCATATTAACGTCTTTGCCGAGCGTGACAATCGGAGAAGTTAGGTGTGTGACGACTGACGGAACTCATCTCATTTTTATAGAACGTGATACGAGAGAAGTTTTCATATATGACGCCGATGACTTTTTTAATCCTGCCATCCTCATTAGCGCGTTGTTTCCTTTAGATCAATATGTCATTCCCGGCCTGGGAGATATTGAAGGTGCTTGCTTTGATGGGGTTAATCTTATCGCGGGCAATAGGACTGACAACAGCGTTCATGTTATGCAAGGTCTAACGTCCGTTATACAATATACGTTTCCTGCGAATAGCGTAGACCTGGTTGGTATTGCTTGTACCAATACTGGATTTGCCGAGGCTGATCGAGGAGGATCAGACTTGATTTTGGTTAATGAATCCTCCGTAACCATGGATCACAGCGCCAAGACTTGGGAAATTTTTAACAACACCAACGATGTCCCAATCATCGAGTCCTCAGATAGAGGGGGTTCGCTGGTATCTTCAGTGGACACCGCTACTCCTTTTACCCTTCCTACAGTTCCTCTTCAGATATGGGCAGATGTATCAGACGTGGGCGTAACTGATCTCGTATTCTTTGCTGATTTTACCAGCCGCGAAAAATGTCGCATGAATGATGAGACGAATGGAGAAATGATTTGGACGGGTGTACGCGGAAAATCGCGTACATTAGCGGGCACAATCACGACTTCTTTGGCCGCAGGAACAACTGGAGATTTTGAAATCGCTATTGAGATAAATGGTGAGATTCAGACCGACAGCATTGGCTTGGAGAGGTGGACGTCAAATAATGAAGTTAAAACGCTGCGTACGATGCCTATTGCGCGCGATATATTTGAAGGTGATTTGATTAAGATACAAAAACGCCAAGTGGATGGGGGCACCTTGAGAGCGTTCGAGATGTATTTAGCTAAACTGTCTATCGTATAGGAACCATCATGGGAAGCATAAACTGTACATTTCAATGTGTGAACGAAACGGGCGAGTCGTTACTCGTCAGCTATGATGATATTGATCATGGTGAAAACCCTTACATCAAGATCAATCCTGTGCCTGTTTACAACCCCAACTATGGTGAATGTACGTTCGCTACGACTACGAGTGATGGTGCTGGTTGCCATGGCAACATCATGCTCACTGGCTCTGCAGCAGGACAGTTTGAGTTCACCTATGACAACCCCGTGAGCGGCCCTGCATCAACGCCCAAGTGTTCTGCGCCGGACGGCTATGGCATCGCTGTGTCTTTGACCGATGATGTTTGGACAGTTACGTGCACCAAACTTAGCGCCGAGAAAGGGCAGCCGCATCGAAGTATCAAGATAGAGGAATTCTGATGAAGTATTTATTTCTGACGCTGCTGCTTGTTTTCCCTCCCTTCGTATTTTCGGATGATGATGAAGAGAATGAGGATAACGGTCTGGAAGGGCGCGTATCGATACTGGAAGATCAGTTCCAGGATTTGCAAGACGCGCCTGATGAATTGCTGAACTGGTATGTTTATCCAAGCGGCCACAAGGCAGCCTACAACTCGAATGAAGAGTATGTAGGACCGATGGTAAGGGACCATCCCTCCTCGGACCAAAGCTATATAGCATATACCCTGAATGGTGAAGACGGCTATATCAGAGTAAAAAATTCTTTGATACAAGTAAGGCAGCTTATATCTTCCTATTCTGATTGTTCGGATGCTTATGTTGTACTTTCGGATAGTGATTTTTTCTATTCTCTTCCTGGGAAAGATAATTATATAGGCGGTAACTGGTTTGTGTACGGTGACCAAACCATCTACTACGTCAATAAAATCGATCCTGAACCTTTTATAATACTAGGGCCAGTTTACAGATTCTATTCGGATTGGGATTGCCGTGAATACAGCCAATATGAGGGAGCAGAAGTTTATTTTGTGCTCGACTCTGAGGAGTGGGGACCCAGCTCCTATGTTACTTATGAATACGTAGAGGAATTGCCCGATGAGTAAATTTATAAAATGTGCAGCCGTGCTGTTGTTTCTGTTCAGCGTTCAATCCATAGCTCAGAATAGCGAATGGCTATTTTGTTCAGAGGAAGGTGAGACCTGTTATTTCGAGGGCACCCAGGAAATAAGATACGGCGCGGAGGTGGACGGCGTAGGTTACTGGGTTTTCCAAACGCATACAGATTCCGTGAATTGCAATAACAGTACCTTTGGTGATCCTATCTACTTAACCGTCAAAGCCTGTTATACGGCGGTAGCGGATCCGGAGCCAGACCCAGACCCCGAGCCTATTTATCAGAGTGGCTCACTCGACTGGAGAGACTGCTACGGTGAGAACTGGACGGACGGAGACATACCAAATGGGGGTACGATAAAAACCTGTAATGATGGCTACGAAATGGTAGACATTGATTGTCGTGGTAGCTGGTGTGCCTGGAACGCAGATGGTGATATTGAAATTAATAACGATGTCCGGGGTTCCATGAAGTGTTGTGCTGTTCACGAGTGAAATACACAATCGTATTAGCCATAGCCTTCCTCACAGGATGCTCAGTGGTTACTGATCTATTCACTGCTGAGGCAGAGGAGGAGATTATTAAGGTGGCGAAGTGTGCTGAGCCTGTGGCGGAAGAAGCCGTGGAAAATTGGGTAGAAAGTGACGGCTGATGCCCACATGCATCAAAATCCGCAAGAAGAAACAGCAGGTCTGTATCGGTGACCTGATTGATCGTGTGACTCTACAGACGAGGGCGCTCACCGCACCCACTGGCGGCTCAGCGTTTTACACGCTTGATTTCACTGGCACCGAAATATGGGCGATGATTGAAACTAGGGAGGGTACAGACTTATTTGATGGTGTCGATGAACAGCGTCTGATTACACACAATGTCTATGTTAATTTCGATAGTGCCATCACCGCAGAAAGCTGGCTACTGATGGAGTCGACGGAGCGTCTGGATATTCTCCAAGTGGTGAACCTGGACCAGCGCAGTCTATTTATGAAGTTAGTATGCACTGACCGAGGCGTCGAGGCCCACGCAGGTTCTGGCGCATGACGGTCAAGCTCATTATGTCTCCCCGAAACAGAGCGGCCGAATTGTCATTGGATTCCATTGGCGAGCATTTTGAGAAGGGAATTCGCGCGGGGTTCTTCGCGGTGGGTTCTCAGCTACGCCATACAGCGCGCCTACAGATGCTGGAGAAGAAGAAGGGGATTAAACACGCAAATCTGCGGGTACGATCTTCGGCGGTAGGAGAGACACCTGCAAGCCAGACCGGCAAGCTGAGACGTTCAATAGGCTATCAGGTTTCTGGTGACAGCATGGAATTTGGGGCTGGTGGGCGCGGATCAGGTGTAAATTATGCACTCATACTCGAAGAGGATTTGGCGCGTCCTTTGTTGGTCAATTCCGTGAAAAAGAATGAGGCGAAGATCGAGACCTTGTTCAACGATGCCATCAACAAGGCATTGGAGTCTGTCTCGTGAAAGCCTCCGACATCATCGGTCAACTGGTCACCGAGCTACCCCGTTACACAGACAAATTTACTGTAAATTTCACCATTACAGGTATCAGCGTTGTGGCCGGATCGCCCAATGCCACAGTGACGATTACCACGGATACTGATCACGGGTTGGCAGTCAGTGATAATGTCAGCGTGGAGGGCATTCACACCCCCGTTGAAATCGATACAGTGACAGACAATGGCACCACCCTCACCATGACTACACTTGCGGATCACGATTTAACCAAAAACCCGCGCGAGAATATTGATGTATCGGCCAGGATCACAGGAACTATAGACGAGACATATACGGTTTTTACCGTTGCCAACCGCCGCACCTTCACAGTTATTAAAGGCTCCAGCATTCCGGTGCCTGGTGACGATTTACAGGAACAATTCCTCGATGTTTTTAACGGATTGAAGTCCGTTACGGCCGTCACATCCAATACGTTCGATTATCTTGTCCCTGAGACGGAACTGGTGGGGCTGAGCGACCCAGATTTGATTGAGGGTACTGTCCACACAGGGCATCGTATCAGTGGTGCGGTTGATTTTGAAACGGCCAACAACTCTTACACAGTGGAACCCGAGGAAGATCAGCACTGGTTATTCGTGGTGGTGGAGGATACAGAGGCCAATAAAGACCGTCGTGGCACGAATGATGCTGCCAGTCAGCGTGGCCAGCAGCAGGCAC
>Ga0209976_10001577_pt1 | contig 13415 bp, 13 predicted proteins | sample SumtaG_FD_182806 | JGI IMG/M metagenome (GOLD analysis project Ga0209976, IMG submission 182806) | Deep subsurface microbial communities from Indian Ocean to uncover new lineages of life (NeLLi) - Sumatra_00157 metaG (SPAdes) (version 2) | ecosystem: Environmental > Aquatic > Marine > Oceanic >...
TGGGAAGCTGGGAAGCTTCTGTATTTAATAGTTTATTATATTTTTCAAAATTAGTCAACAAAGTTTATCCACAGATAGGGTCAAGGTCAGACCTTGATTTTGCTTGATTTTTGACCTCGGGAGTAGTGTTTTTTCAAGGTTTGACCTCGGGAGTAGGGACCTCTTTGAGGTCCCGCTCAAGAGGTCGAACCTTAAAAAAATTTCAAAAGATTAAAAGGTTCGACCTTTCGGACATGACTCGAATTCAAGGTTCGACCTCTCGACCACGACCTCGTAGAGGTCGTGGAATCTCGAGGTCAAACCTTGAGTTCTTGTTGTAATCTTCAATTTACTTTACAATCGGACCTTAACCTTGTCAGGCAAAGGCAATCAGAGTATCATATAAATATGACTTCCCAAGAAATCCGCCAAAAATTTCTGGATTTTTTTAAAAACAAAGACCACGCTGTCTTACCCAGCGCTTCTTTAATTCCGGAAAATGACCCGACAACCCTCTTTATTTCCGCTGGTATGCATCCTTTAGTTCCGTATTTAATGGGAGAAAACCATCCTCAAGGAAAAAGATTGGCCAGTGTTCAAAAATGTATTCGGACAATAGATATTGAAGAAGTTGGCGACGCTTATCATCATACTTTTTTTGAAATGCTCGGAAACTGGTCTTTAGGCGACTATTTTAAAAAAGAGGCGATTGAATGGAGTATTGAATTTTTAACTAAAGATTTAAATATTCCTGTTGAACGTTTGGCCATTTCTGTTTTTAAAGGCGATAAAGATGCTTCTTTAGACAAAGAATCAATTGATATTTGGAAAAGCGTTGGTATTCATGAATCAAGAATTGCCAGATTGGGCAAGGACGATAACTGGTGGGGTCCAGCTGGAAAAACCGGACCCTGTGGTCCTGATACGGAAATATTTTATTGGAATGATGATAAAAACCCAACGCCAAAAGATTTTGACCCTAAAGATACGCGCTGGGTTGAAATCTGGAATGATGTTTTTATGGAGTATAATAAGACGGCGAATGGAAAGTATGAGCCGTTAAAACAGAAGAATGTTGATACTGGTATGGGGCTGGAGCGGACTTTGGCTGTATTAAACGGGTTGGATGATGATTACAAAACAGAGTTGTTTATTAATCAGATTAGGAAAATTGAGGAACTCTCAAAAAAGAAATATCAAGAGACAGAGGAAATTACCAGAGCAATGAGAATTATTGCTGACCATCTCAAAGCCGCTACTTTTATTATGGCTGACGACAAGGGGATTATTCCTTCAAATCTTGATCAGGGATATGTGGTTCGTCGGTTGATTAGAACAGCAGTTTGGCATGGGAGAGAGTTAAATATTAAAGAACAGATATGGACAGAACAGGTTGTTGAAACAGTGATTGAGGATTATAAAAATACTTATCCCGAAGTTGAAAGAAATAAAGATTTCATTTTAAAGCAATTGAATACAGAAGAAGAAAAGTTTCAAAAGATTTTTGAAAAAAGTATGAAGGTTTTTGATAGCTGCTATCAAGCCGGCATTGTTTCCGATGGTCAATATGGTAATTTGCCCAAGCGGATGATGGGGCGTGTTGCATTTGAATTAGTTACAACTCATGGACTCCCTCGAGGACTAGTAGAAGAAATAGCTAAAAAAAAGGATATCGAAGTTGATTGGGATGATTTCGACGAGTTAATGAAAAAACATAAAGAACTTTCCAGAACAGCTACAGAAGGAAAATTTAAAAGCGGCTTGGCTGATGATAGCGAAGAAACAAAAAAACTTCATACGGCGGCTCATTTGCTTTTGGCTGGTTTGCGAAAAATTTTAGGCGAACAGGTTGTTCAAAAAGGGAGCAATATTACAGCCGAGCGGCTTCGTTTTGATTTTTCTTATTCAGAAAAATTAACTGATGAACAAAAACAGGAAGTTGAAAAATTAGTTAACGAAGTTATTAAAAAAGATTTACCAGTGAAATGCGAAGAAATGAGTTTGGATGAAGCTAAGAAACAAGGAGCTATGGGAGTATTTGAATCCAAATACGGCGACAAAGTCAAAGTTTATACCATAGAAGGTTATTCTAAAGAAATCTGCGCTGGGCCTCATGTAGAGCGAACCGGCCAACTCGGCCATTTCAAAATCATTAAAGAACAATCCAGCAGCGCTGGCGTCAGAAGAATTAAGGCAGTTTTGGAGTAGAGCTACTTAAGATACGGTCTTAAAATGACGGCCTAATCAAGGTTCGACCTTTCAAGCGCGACCTCTTTAAGGTCGCTACTTGCAAGGTCAAACCTTGATTGATGAACCTTAGTTGCCCCAAAGACCGAATTATTGTAAAATATGTCTAATGGGAGGATTAAGGAATTTTTTTCAAATCGGAAGAGCAAAGTCCAAAAAGGATTATTTGCTGACTTTAGATATTGGCACAGAGTTTGTTAAGGCCTTGATTTTTAAGGTTGATACTTCATTATTTAAAGATGAGGAAGCAAACAAGGGCTTAGTGGTTGGCTTTGGTCGGCAGCGACAGCTGCCTAATCAGATGCAAGTTGGAGCCGTGGCTGATATTGACGGGGTAGCCTTGACTTGCCAGAGAGCGATTGAACAAGCCAGTCAGATGGCTCGGCAAAAACCAACCAGAGCGGTCCTTGGCGTAGCCGGTGAATTTATTAAGGGCTTAACGACTAATTTTGTTTATCAAAGAAGTAAGCCGGAAGAGGAAATTGATTTAGCTGAACTTAAAAATATTATTCAGAAAATTCAATGGAAGTCATTTGACCGGCTCCGTTCTCAATTAGCTTGGGAGACCGGTCAACCGGAAATTGAGATTAGATTGGTTAATGCTTTGGTTAATGAGCTTCGCATTGACGGGTATCAAGTGACTAATCCTTTGGGTTTTCAAGGCAGGGAGATATTTCTTAGTATTTTTAATGTTTACGCTCCTTTAGTTCAATTAAGGGCTTTAGAGAGCATTGCTGCTAAATTAAACTTAGAATTACTTTCTATTGCGGCTGAACCTTATGCCTTGACTAAGTCCTCCAGCTTTGAGCCAAAAGTAGGAGGGATATTTATTGATGTTGGCGGCGGGACAACTGATATGGCTTTGGTCCGGCAGGGTCGGGTAGAAGGCATAAAAAGTTTAGCTTTAGCCGGTCAGGCCTTTACTAAGCGTTTATCCAAGACCTTCGGTCTTGGTTTAGCCGAAGCCGAGGCAATTAAGATAAGGCATACCCAGCAGCAATTGAGTCAGAATGTTCAGCGAAAAATCAGAGAGATTCTGGAAAGGGATATCAGAATTTGGTCTAAGGGAATAGAATTGATTTTAGAAGAATTTAGCCAGACGTCGCCTAATCCGCCTGAAACAGAGAGAGCCGGGTATCCTGAATTTTTTCCTCCTTTAATTTTACTTTGCGGCGGCGGCAGCTTATTGCCTGGTATTAAAAATATTTTAAGCCGGGAATCTATTCAAGATGAGTGGTTGAATAAATTTCCTTTTAGCCAGAAGCCGAAAATTCGTTTTATTCACTCGGGACAGATTAATGATATGGTTGACCAAACCGGCCTTTTAGAGGGACCGGAAAGTATCACCCCATTGGCTTTGGCTAATTTAACTTTAGAAATAGCTACTAGTGGAGAAAAAACTCTTCCTTCTATTCTTCGGCGCATCGTTAGGATGATGAGGTAAAGGGCTTGGCCTAAAAATTCGAGTCCGTAGGACGAGAATTTTTAGCTGCCAAACCTTTACCCCCACACCAACTTTTTGACGAATCCGTTAATAATATATTAGGTTTACTCTTTAATCTTATTAACGATAATTGAAAACACTAAAAAAGTTGGTGTGGGGGTGCGCAAATTTAATCACCAAAAATCCTTCGCTTGATAGCTCGGATTTTTGGATAAATTTGGCATGAAAACTATCTATTTAGAGCCAGATGAAGAAATTATCTCGGTGATTGACCGATTGACTCAAACCGAAACTAAAGAGGTTAATTTAGTTGTGCCAGCTGGCGCTCAAATCTGGCAGAATTCGATTAATTTGAGATTACTTAAACGAGAAGCGGATAATTTAGGCAAAGAACTTACCTTATTTGTTCCTGATGACCTCAAAGCCGAATTAGCTGAAAAAGTTGGTTTTATGGTTAAAAGAGAAAAAAATCTTCCTATTGAGTTGATTCGGGAAGAAAGAGAGCCGATTGAAACTGAAGAAGCGGAGAAAAAAGATATGATCGGTCTTTTAGTTGAAGAACTCAAGCCAGAGAAAGAGACAGATTCTTTACTAAAAGGAGAGTCCATTGAAGGTGGTCTTCGGTCAGATAAAGAAACCTCTTTAGTTGCTCAAGAATATGAGGCCGGCAAAAAGAAACGGGGTTTTCGCTGGCCGAGCTGGCATTCTAAAGAACCGAGAAAAAAAATGGTTGACATTGTCCAACCAGGCGGCCAGGCAGGCCCTATTCGGCGGACTGAAAAAAATTCCCCCCCTCAACAATTTTTAAATAGAAGATTAAAGCGTCCTTCGGTTGATGTTGAGACCGAAGTTTTCCGCAGTCGTCGCCAAGAGGCAAATGAACAAGAAATTTTGATGACTGGCTCAAGAACAAGGGCAATATCGGCAATGGGACGAGCCGGACGACCTTGGCAAAAATTTCTGATTATTTTTATTGTTTTAACTTTCCTGCTGGCAGGTTTAGTAAGTTATTTGGTCTTACCAACTACCAAAATATCTCTTTTTCCTAAAACCGAGAAAGTAAGTTTTGATTTAGTGGTGATTGGCTCTCAAGCTCTTTCAGGGACTGATGAAAGTTTAAATAAACTTCCTCTTCAGGAAATTAAGGTAGAAAAAACAAAGAGTAAAGAATTTTCAGCCAGCGGTGAAAAGGTCTTAAATCAAAAAGCTCGCGGCACACTCATTATCTATAATGAATATAGTTCCAGTCCTCAAACTTTAGTGGCCACCACTCGCTTTGAGTCACCTCAAGGCAAGGTTTTCAGAATAAAGGAAAATATTGTTGTTCCTGGAGCTAAAATAGAACAAGCCAAGATTGTTCCCAGTACTATTGAGATAGAAGTAGTGGCTGACCAGCCAGGGGCTGATTACAATATTGAGCCGACTAATTTCACGGTTCCTGGTTTTAAAGGAACAGCCAAATATGTCGGTTTTTATGCTAAATCTGAGAATCCGATGACTGACGGTTATACGGGGAAGGTTAAGGTTGTTTCCGCAGAAGATTTAGAAAAAGCCAAAGAAATCCTGATTGAAGAATTAAAAAACGAAGTCAAACAAACTCTCCAAGAGCAAATTCCGACTGATTTAAAATTAGTTGAACAGGGCTCAAAAGAAGAAATAACCGAGATTTCTATGGTTGAGGAAGGAGATGAGATGGATAATTTTAATCTGGAGATGAAAGTAGTGGTGCGAGCTTTACTTTTCCAGGAAGAGGATTTAAAAACCTTAGTTGATTTAAATTTAATTTCTCAAGTTGAGGAAAACAAGGCGCCTCTTTCAGAAAGCCAGCAGATTGATTATGGAGATGTAGTGATTGATTGGGCAAAAGGCGAAGTTATTTTTAATTTACATATTGAGGAAGAAGTGGTTTGGCAAATAGATATAGCAGCCCTCAAGAAAGATTTAGTCGGTCAAAGCGAAATAGAAGTAAGAAAATATTTAGCCAGTCAGCCGGAAATTGAAAAAGCTAAAGTAACTTTTTGGCCGTTTTGGGTTAAACGGATACCAATTCAAGAAAAGAAGATAGAGATTGAAATTGAGATGCATTAGTATTGTTATTGACATATTCTCATTTATCCTCTAATATACAAAAGTGCTTCAGTCAAAAGAAATAATTACTCAAGAAGGTGTGGTTATTGAAACTTTACCCGGAGCTAATTTCAAGGTAAAGTTGGATAACGGAAAAGAAATTTTGGCTCATCTTTCAGGCCGTATGCGCCTGAATTTTATTCGGGTACTTATCGGCGACCGGGTTAGAATTGAAATGAGTCATTATGATGATACCAAAGGGAGGATTGTTTATCGGGAAAAGTAGTCTCTAATCAATCTCTAATCTCTAATCAATCTCGAATCTTAATCGCGAATTATCTCTAATAGTTATTTTTATTCGCGATTATTAGAGATAAAATTAGAGATTGATTAGAGATTAATAGTCATGAAAGTTCGAGCTTCAGTTAAAAAAATTTGTTCTCAATGCAAGATTGTCCGACGCAAAAGTCGGCTTTATGTTATTTGTAAGAATCCTAAGCATAAACAGAGACAGGGATGAATCAATAAACAACGAACAACGAACAATGAACAATAAAATCAATGAACAATGGACAATATTTTTAAATTTATTGTTTGCTGTTCATTGTTTATTGTTCACTAAATTGCATGCCCAGAATCGCCGGAATCAACATTCCAGAAAACAAACGAATAGAGATTGCTTTAACCTATATCTATGGCTTAGGTCAGTCTTTGAGTAGACGTATTTTATCTAAACTTAAAATAGACCCTGATATTCGGACAGATAAGCTATCCAGTCAGCAAGTTAGTCATTTACGGGAACTCATTGAAAAAGAATACAAAGTTGAAGGAGAATTAAGAAGGGAGAAGATGCTCAATATTAAACGATTAAAAGATATAAGTTCTTATCGGGGGTTTCGTCATATTAGGGGATTACCAGTACGAGGTCAGCAAACCCGAACCAATACCAGAACCGTTCGGGGTAATGTTCGACGAACAATGGGTAGCGGTCGGAAAAAGTCAGCAGAGAAGACGTAAGTATAAAATTTTCAATTACCAATTTTCAATTTTCATTGAATTTTCAATTTTCAATTTTCAAACAATAATTTATTTAATTGAAAATTATTTCATTGAAAATTGATTGATAATTGATAATTGTAAATTGAAAATTATTCAGTGTCATGGGTAAAAAAAGAGTTATCAAAAAAACTGAAGAAGAGGTTTTAAAAGAGACCGAAGCCAGAGAGACAGCGGAACGGAAAGCTGCTCAAAAAACTCGGCCAAAAGGTAAAAAAAGGAAAATCAGCCAATTAGAAACGGCTAAAATTTTTATTCAGTCAACCTATAATAATACAGTTATCACTCTAACTGATGAACAAGGAAATGTGGTCAGTTGGGCTAGTTCGGGTTCAGTTGGTTTTAAAGGGCCTAAAAAGGCGACTCCTTTTGCTGCTTCCCGAGTCGTGGAAGCGCTTCTTGAAAAAGTAAGAGGCCTAAATATTAGAGAGGTGGCTGTTTTTGTCAGAGGAGTAGGCAGTGGTCGAGAAGCGGCCGTTCGGGCTCTGATTAATCATGGTTTAGAAGTTGTTTTAATTAAAGATGTGACGCCAGTCCCTCATAATGGTTGCCGACCGCCTAAACCGAGAAGGGTATAGGGCTTGGTCTAAAAAATCAGTAGGATTTTTAGCTACCAAACCTATACCGAGCACTCAACGCTTTGAGTGCTCGGTACTCAAAATATGATGGATTCCAATTGTAAAAAATGCCGTAGAGTTGGCCAGAAGCTTTTTCTTAAAGGAGAACGTTGTTTTAGTCAGAAATGCGCTATGATTCGCAAACCCTATATTCCTGGCCTTCATGGTAAATCAAGAAGAAGAAAAGGAATTTCTGAATATGGCCAGCAGTTAATTGAAAAACAAAAAGTTCGTTATGTTTACGGCGTCTCTGAGAGACAGTTTAAAAATTATTTTAAAGAGATTGTTGGTCAAAAAGGTAATAAAGAAGAGCTTTTGGTTAACAAACTGGAGAGTCGTTTAGATAACGTCGTTTTTCGTTTGGGCTGGGCCAGGTCGCGCGCTTTAGCCAGACAAATAGTTGGTCATGGTCATATTTTAGTTAATCAGCGAAAAGTGGATATCCCTTCTTATTCCGTCAAAAAAGGAGATGTTATTCAAATTAAAGAAAAGGACAAGAAATTAGCTCTATTTGAAGATCTAAAGCTCACACTTAAAAAATATGAAGCGCCTAGCTGGCTTTCTTTAGATAAGCAAAAATTAACCGGAAAAATAATTGGTCAACCTAAAATAGCCGACATAGGTAAAGTTGGCGAAATAGGAATGATTATTGAATACTACAGTCGCTAATCAATCACTAATTTTATCTCTAATAATCACGAATAAGATATGGATTTATTAGAGAGGATTTGTGATAAAATTAGAGATTGATTGGTGATTAATATTATGATTACTCTACCTAACAAACCTAAAATTATTGAAAAACAAGGTAACCGAGCTGTTTTTGGAATAGAGGCTTGCTATCCGGGATATGGCACTACTTTAGGCAATGTGTTGCGTCGCGTTCTTTTATCTTCTTTACCCGGGGCGGCCATTACTGGCGTAAAAATTAAAGGAGCGCAGCATGAATTCTCTACTATTCCCTATGTAATTGAAGATGTTGTTCAAATTATTCTTAACCTTAAGCAGATTAGATTCAAATTACATACTGACCAATTGGTTAAGGCCTCGCTTAAAGTTAAAGGCGAAAAAGAAGTTAAAGCGGCTGATATTAAAACCAGTTCTGAATTAGAAGTAGCTAATCCTGAGATGCATATCGCTACGCTAACTGATAAAAGAGCTGATTTAGAAATGGAAATAGAGATAGAGCCCGGTTTAGGTTATTCACCAGTTGAGTCACGGAAAAAAGCGAAACTGGAGGTTGGTAAAATTGCTGTTGACGCTATTTTTAGTCCAGTCCGTAGGGTTAATTATTCTATAGAACATATGCGAGTAGGGGAAAGAACTGATTATGATTGTTTGAAAGTGACTATTGAGACAGATGGGACGATTAAGCCAGAACAGGCCTTTCAAAAAGCAGCCCAAATTTTGGTTAACCATTTTAAAATTTTTGCCTTTTTAGAAGAGAAAAAAACAGAGAAGAAAAAGCCGGCCAAAGACAAGACCGAAATTACTAAAGAGGCCAAGAGAAGAGTTGTTTCAAAAAGAAAGAAAGCCAGAGAAGAGCTTACTAAAACAAAGCTCATTGATTTGAAAATTTCTTCTCAAACAGCTAATCTTCTGCAGGAGACCGGCTTAAAAACAGTGTCCGGCTTAGTTAATAAAAAGGAGAAAGATTTAGAAAAAATCGAGGGCTTAGGCAAGAAAAGGATTATTGAGATAAAAAGAGCTTTGGGTAAATTAGGGTTGACTCTAAAATCATAAAAACCCTAATATTATGAAACATAGAAAAAAAGGTAGAAAACTTAATCGTCAGCCTGACCAGCGGAAGGCGCTTTTAAAAAATTTAGCCGCTCATTTAATTTTGAAAGAAAAGATAGTTACTACTGAAGCTAAAGCCAAAGAAGTCCAGCCCTTTATCGAAAAATTGATTACCAAAAGTAAAAACAATAATTTAGCTACTATTAGATATTTGGATAGATATTTACCGGAAAAGATACGAAAGAAGCTTATTAGTCAGATTGGTCCTCAATATCAAAAGCGAGCTGGTGGTTATACTAGAATTATTAAATTAGGTCCACGCAAGACCGATGGGGCTAAGATGGCAGTGATTGAATTAGTGAAATAAAAATTAATATATGCCAAAACATACTATTGATGCGACAGACAAAATATTAGGTCGTTTAGCAGTAGAAATTGCTAATTTATTGCGGGGCAAAAACAAACCCAGTTTTGTCCCTTATTTAGTTCGGGGAGATGAAGTAGTCGTAATTAATACTGACAAAATTAAAGTAACTGGTCGAAAAATGAAACAAAAAATTTATTACCAACATTCGGGTTATCCAGGCGGCATTAAAGCGACTAAATTAGAAGAGGCAATAAAAAAAGATTCTTGTCAAGTAATTAGAAGAGCTGTTTATGGAATGCTGCCGAAGAATAAGTTGAGAGATAAAGTGATTAAGAAGTTGAAATTACATAAAGGAGAGAAGACATAAATAAATTTTCAATTATCAATTTTCAATTTTCAATCAATGATTAAATTTTCAATTTCTAAATTTTCAATGAATTTTAATTTAATAATTGAAAATTATTTCATTGAAAATTGATTGAAAATTGATAATTGATAATTGAAAATTATTATCCGTGGTTACAAAAAAGAAATCCATCAAAACCAAAACTAAACCAAAAGATAAAGTTAAATCTAAGGCCAAAAAACCTCAAAAAAAGGCAGACCCAAAAAGAAAACAGAGAAAGTCAGGAGCTATTACGAGGCAGTTGGTCGTCGCAAAAGAGCAGTGGCTCGAGTGCGTCTTTTTACCTGTCGTCCTTTTGAGTCACAAAAGGCAAAAATTTTAGTTAATGAGAAATCTTATACTGATTTTTTTCCTACCTTTCAGCTTCAAGAGATTGCGGCCAGTCCCTTACACAAGATGAAATCTATTAATAGATTTAAAGCAACCGTTAAGGTTAAAGGCGGGGGGATTAGGGGTCAAGCAGAAGCTATTCGTCATGGTTTGGCCAGGACTTTAGTTAAATTCAATCCGGATTTTTCAAAAAAATTAAAAAGAGCTGGCTTTTTGCGGCGCGACCCCCGCAAAAAAGAACGGAAAAAACCCGGCCTCAAAAAAGCCAGGCGCGCTCCACAATGGAGGAAGCGGTGATGTTCCGCTGCCGACATTGCCTTCAATTTCTTGGCAAGTTCCGTCCCAAGTTTCTGGAAATTTTCCTTTAGCCAAAATTGACTATTTTTTAGAAAATTTCCAAGAAACTTGGGACAATGATTCATTTGCCCAAAATTATTAAAAATTCTAACAATTTACTACAATATCGGCTTAAAAGAATTTTCAATGATTTCAGGCAGAGACACGGCCAAAAGGCCGGTATCAATCCCGGGACTGGGACAAACCAATTCTTAATAATTTATCTTCTCGAATAAAATAAAGTTTTTCATCTTCTTCTGAATAAGCGATTTGGCTGATTTCAAAATTGAATAAGTCATTGGTGTTGCGATAGTCGCGGTCGTCCAGTTCAATGATTTTAACTGTTTGGCTAACCGTAAAAATAATATGTTCGTTAGTTCGGGGAAACCAAATGGCTGTTTCAATTTTTTGACTTAAGCGGGTGATTAATTCTTTGTCACCGGCTTTTTTATTTGGCTGTCGGAAAATGTCTTCTAAATAATAGACCCAGATTTCTGTTGGAGTGAAGTATAAGAGTTTTTTGTTGTCATTGGCAAATTGGATGCCTTGCACGTTTTCAGCCAGCAATTCAAAGCTTCTTGTTTCCGAATTAAGAAAATAAAGCTGTTTTTTTTCATTTAAGACAGCAATTTTTTCATTTGGCGAAGCAAAAATCTGATATTGGCGCTCGGCTGGCAAAGGAGTTAAACTTATTTGTTCTTGAAAAGAACCGGCTTGGTCGGTCTTATAAAGAATATAACTTGGTTCTTGGATATAGAAAATAATATCAGATTTTTCTTGTTCAAGGAATTTTTCCAAAGAGAAATTAATTGGTAATTTTTCATTGACTATTTCAATTTCTGGCTGGAGTGGAATTAAAAGAATATTCCTGGCTTCAGTAACTAATTTTGATTCTACTTTTAATTTCTTTTGCCAAGGATGGAAGCCATGTTTAGATATTTTCACTTGGTAGTCTTTGGGCAAGAGCCGTTTAATAAAAACCGGGGTTTCTTTTTTTGTTTCCCCGCCAAAAATTTTGAAGGGGGGCTGAAGCTCAACCTCAGCTTTTTTGGGAATTGACTCAAGATAAAAAGCGCCAGTCAGCGCTAGTTTTTTCTTTTGCCAATCAAAGCTATAGCCCCAGGCATAAAGCAGAATGGTTGGGGTAGCTAAAATAAAAAAAAGAATTGCCGAACAAAGAAGAAGACGGCGAATCCGACGAGTCATATATTAAGTATAGCCAATCCAGCCACTCCGTCAATCTTGACATAATAATCAAATTATGCCATTCTCTTTTTAAGCTCTTTTACAAAGTTTAATTAAAAAACATTATTAAACAAGGAGGAAAACATTATGTCAGATTGGACAAAGGAACTTTCTGAGAAACATCCAGAACTTTTCCTAAGGGTATTAGAGGAGCGTATTGCTCAAGCGAGTGAAGAGGTTGATGTTCTTTTACAGGCGCTTAAGAAGCAAGGATTTAGGCCTAAAAGAATCCTTGACCTCAATTGTGGTATTGGCAGACATTCAATAGAATTAGTAATGCGAGAGATTTCTGTTTTAGGGACAGATTTATCATCACATTATATCGAGATTGCCAAAAGGCGCGCTAAGAAATTAAAGGCAAGTGATAGAATAATCTTCCGGGTGGCAGATATGCGAGAAATTGCTTCAGTGCTTTCCGGTGAGGTATTTGATGGCGTCATCAATCTTTTTACTTCTTTTGGCTTCTATGATGACGAAACTAATGACGATATTTTGCGTCAGTGTTACCAGTTGGTCAGACCCGGTGGATTCTTTGTTTTAGACATTACTAATAGAGATTGGGTTATTAGAGATTTTCAAGAACGAAGTTTCTCGCAACATAAAGATATGATTGTTTTAGATGAGAGACGTTTTGACCAGAATACTTCCAGGATACATAGTACTTGGACTTATTTAATTCAGCAAGATAATAGCAATTTTATTATCTCTAAGAAAATTGCTATTAATCATCGTGTTTGGAGCCCTCACGAACTTATTGAAATGTTTAAAAGGACTGGCTGGCAGTTTAAAGCAGCTTATCCTGGCTTTGGGCAATCACAAAGTGATGTTCTTCCATTAGGAGAAAAGCGTTTACTCTTTATTGGAAAAAAGTAAAAAAGTGATTTTCAAATCAAAAATCTTTTAGCGTCTCGGATTCAAGAACGAATTCTCGAGGCGCTTTTTTTATTTTCACAACTTGCCAATGGACTGATAATGAGATAGTATAAAAATGTTATGGAGAAGTTTGTTATTCGGGGAGGGCGGAAATTAAATGGAACGATTAGGGTTAAAGGGGCTAAAAATGCTGCTTTGAAACTTTTGGCAGCTTGTCTTTTAACTGACCAGGAATGGGTTATTTCCAATGTCCCGCAGATTGAAGATATTTTTCGAATGGTTGAATTACTTAAAGGAGTTGGCGTTGAGGTAAAAAATAGTTCTCCGGGGGTTTATCGGGTTAGAGCAAAAAATATCCAGACGACTTCTTTAGAACCAAATATCGCCCAAAAATTAAAAGGTTCAATTCTAATGGCTGGTCCTTTATTAGCCCGGCAAGGAGAGGCGATTTTTCCTCATTCAGGCGGCTGCGTTATTGGTCAGCGGCCGCGTGATATATTTTTAGACGGTTTTAAGGCCTTTGGCGCTAAAGTAAAAGAAAATAAAGGTGAATATCATTTATTGACTAAAAAATTAAAAGGAACTAAGTTTGTTTTTCCTATTGTCAGTGTGACAGCTACTGAAACAATGCTCTTAACGGCTGTTTTAGCTAAAGGGAAGACGATTCTTAAAAATGCCGCTTGCGAACCAGAGATTGTTGCTTTAGCT
>Ga0209976_10001578_pt1 | contig 13414 bp, 9 predicted proteins | sample SumtaG_FD_182806 | JGI IMG/M metagenome (GOLD analysis project Ga0209976, IMG submission 182806) | Deep subsurface microbial communities from Indian Ocean to uncover new lineages of life (NeLLi) - Sumatra_00157 metaG (SPAdes) (version 2) | ecosystem: Environmental > Aquatic > Marine > Oceanic >...
ATAATTGCAACGGCCCAGCTAAGGCCGGCTCCGAGTCCAAAACCAACCGTTTGGACGAAACTATAGTTCCGAATCACCATAAACAGAGATGCGCCAAGAATGGCACAGTTAACCGTTATCAGGGGCAAAAATATGCCCAGCGCAAAATAAAGTTTGGGACTGAATCGCTCTACGAACATTTCTACAAACTGTACGAAAGCTGCAATCACCGCTATAAAGACAATAAACTGCAGATGAACGAGGCCAAGTGGGATTAGTACAAAATGATAAATGATAAAATTGAGCATTGTGGTCGTTACCATAACAAATGTAACCGCAGTGCCGAGCCCCAAAGCTGTCCCGATTTGGCCTGAGCACGCAATAAAGGAACATATGCCAAGAAAATTTGTTAGGAGAATATTATTGGTAAATATAGCGGCAATTAATATTACAAATGCTGATGTTTCGCTCATTACTTCTTCTCCTCGGTCACTGGACCTTTCATGACATTGAAAATTGCAATAACAATCCCAAGGACAAAAAACGCGCCCGGTGCCAGTATCATTAACTGATTAGATGTATACCATTCGCTGCTTAGAACAGCATGGCCCATAACTTCACCCGTGCCCAACAGCTCTCTGATGAACCCAATTATCGCTAATACGACCGCGTAACCGGCACCGTTGGCCAAACCATCGATGATCGATAATACCGGGGGGTTCTGCAGAGCAAATGCCTCGGCCCGCCCCATGATAATACAGTTGGTTATTATCAAACCTACATATGGGCCGAGCTGCTTAGACATGTCCCAGTAAAAGGCTTTAAGAAATTGATCAAACAGTATTACAAAAGTCGCTATGATCGCAACTTCTGCAATCATACGAATCCGATGAGGGGTGCAATTTCGAAGCAATGAAACAAATAAATTCGAGAAAATGCACACAAAGATAAGGGCTCCACCCATAACTAAAGAATTTTCCAGCCGGTTCGTTACAGCCAACGCAGAGCAAATACCCAGCACCTGAATCGCCAGCGGATTGTTCGTCCATGCTCCGTCCTTCAGTGTTAGAAAACCTCTACCTCTACACACCCCCCCGGAACCACAGGAAAGACAAACAGGCTGTTTATTATTGCTCATTCCTGTCTTTCTCCTTAACAATATTTTCTATAACCGTATTAAGCATTGACTCGACTTTCTCACATGTCATTGTTGCACCCGTAATAGCATCGACTTCATTAAGGGCCTTTTGTTCATGTCCTCTGCTGATTTTAATTCCTCCCTTACCGGACTCATCCATTATTGATTTACCTGCGAACTGCTCCAGGAACCACGACGAAGCAATCTCACCTCCAAGACCGGGAGTCTCTTCCTGCTCATAAAACGTTACCCCACGAATTGTTTTCATGTCCGGCTCAAGGGCTAAAAAACCTTTAATCGGACCCCATAATCCTGAACCTGAGAATCGAACTGCAATCGCATCCGACTTGCCTTGTGCCTCTGCGGGGGAGTAAACGTAAATTGTCTGCTCGCCGTGTGATTGTTCATGTATATTGGCGTTGAATATTTCAACCAGCCGCTTCGATGAGATATTGCTTTCCAGGGGAACTTTTAGCGCTGTCATAATATTGCGAATCTCTTCTGCCTCTGCGTTGGCTCTCCTGTAGGGTGCTGTAAAACTGGATGCAAAGGTCAACAACAATGCACAAACTGTTCCAAGAAGCCCCGCGTAGCATAGTGTATATAAACTATTTTTCATCTCTAAGCCCCATCAGGCGAAACTTAACAACTATCTCATCAAAAATTGGAGCAACAATATTACCCAGCAAAATAGCAAACATCACTCCCTCAACATACCCCGTAAAATTGCGTATAAGTAATGTCACCACGCCTATCATTACGCCATATGCCCATTTGCCTGCATTTGTAACTGGACTCGTAACAGGATCAGTCGCCATGAAAAATGCCCCGAAAAGCAGTCCACCCGCGCACAAATGCCACAATACTGGGGCAAATCTTTCAGGATCACTATAATGAAATATACCCGCCGCCACTGCTGCAGAACCGACAATGCCCACAACTGTTCGCCAGTTAGCTACACGGGAAAACAGTAAAAACACACCTCCAAGGATAATTGCAATCGCAGAAGTCTCTCCTATACTTCCTGAAATGTTACCCAAAAACATATGCGACAGGTCAGTAAGAGTACCCTGTTTGGCCAAAACTAACGGTGTAGCTTGGCTTACCGCGTCAATGTTTGATGCGGTTACGTACTGAAGCATTCGTCCGCCAAAACCATGCCCCGCAGTTATACAGTTACCGGACATCGCTGCAGGGTACGCAAGAGCCAAAAAGCATCGACCAACAATAGCTGGATTGAAGACGTTACGACCTGTGCCGCCAAACAATTCTTTGCCTGCAAAAACACCAAATGCCACTCCTACTCCAACCATCCAAAGAGGCAGGGTCGGAGGGAGAATTAGCGGAAACAACATACCTGTGACCAAAAAACCTTCGTTGATTTCTTCCTTACGCACAATTGCAAATACCACCTCAACAATTCCGCCGGCCATGTAAGAGATAATAATCATTGCAAGAAGTCGCAAACCAAAAAAGTAAAAGGAGACAGCCAGACATGGTAAAAGGGCGACTATCACCATTGACATCAGCCGTTTAATATCGAGAGGGTCACGGACATGGGGAGCTCCTGTTGTGGTTGTTGATGGTGCGAAAAAGAAATTCTCCATCGCCTCGTAAACAGGTTTGAGAACCCTCAACTTGCCTCCTTCAAATGTGGGCCGGATTGTCTCAAATAGACGAAGCAATATCTTCACTTGTTTATATCCTCCACCGCTTCTTGTTGGGCGGCCTCTTCTTGTCGCAATTTTTCCTGGCGCTCTTTTTCTTTACGGATTTCTTCTTTTTCTTTCTCAATCAGTCCCTTAAGCTTGATAAACTCACTTCTAAGGTCGATTTTAGATGGGCAAACAAAAGAGCATAATCCACACTCGATACAAAGGTCTACGCGGGCCTCTTCAGTTTCTTCAATCAAATCACGATATAAATATTTATGAATCAGATATGGCATAATCCCAGCTGGACAAACTTCTTCGCAGAAATTGCAGGAAATGCATGGACGACGCTCTCCGCGAACTGCTGCTGTAAATCGCTCCCTGAAATTCTTTCTAGCTGAACTTAGGAAACATCCTGAGTAGCTACTCCGGTCCCAGCCAGGTCTTATAAAACCAAGAAATTCCCTCGCCGGAGGTTCTGGAATCACCGTTATGCCACGGCACTCTACATCTAATCCTAATGCCTTAGAATCAAAAATATTACCCGTGAGAATACCGCCATTGATTACTCTTGCATCAGGGGACAATATATACTTCTCAAGAATCGACTGTATTGGGTAGCCAGCCATAACCTTAAGGTGAACCGGTGAATTGACGCTTATACCCCCAACCGAAATAATCTTGACTGTACACGCTTTGCCAAAAGTCAATGCTCGGTCAGCAGCAAGAACTCCTTCAGTCCTGACACCCCATACAGGTCCGCCGTTACTTTTAAGACCAAGCTTGCGCGCAAGAATGGCGAAGTTGTCATAAGGGTATATAAGCGGTATTTCCAGAAGCTTAACTGATGCATAGCCACGTATACGCTCTAAAATCAATGCTGCAAGTTCCGATTTAATTTCAGGCAGAATCAGATAAATAGGCTGATATTCCAAAAGAGATTGCAGTTGTTCCAGACCCCTTGTGAAATTTAAAAGTCTATTCTTAAGCTGAACATCTCCGCGTGTCACAAAAGGCTCTAAGCTGAGGGTGGATATAATGATCGCCTGTGGTGTTCCAAGAGGGTCAGGTACCACTTGATTGTATGCATCATAAAAAAATTGCCACGCGCCTAATTGCAACAGTTTATACCGCTTGATTCCTGCCGCGCCCATCTCCTGAACTATGTGTGGTGGCTCAGCCTTGCCAACATGGGTATGTTTTTTGTCTTGGGCTACGCACTCTAACTTTATATGGTTTTCAGCTTCTTTAAGTGTTACTGTGCCGGCTCGTGGCGCAAGCAAAGGTACTGCATAGTTCATCGGGTCCTTGGCTAAAACATCACCTTTGTTAACTTCTTGACCATCCGTTATGCAAAGCTCACTGAATGCAAATCGTTGGCTTCGCAATGGCAGGTAAAGCACCCGCGGCTCAGGCATTACCTTGACTGTACCGGCAGGCTTACCCTGAAACAGTATGTTATAACCACCCTTAAATCTCATTTATCTGATTTTCTAACATTCTTTCCTGAGAAACTGCCTTCATGGCAGTTGGATATACATCAATAAGAGCAAATTACATGCCTGTCCTAACATAATTTAGTCTCTCATTTCTTAAATAGCCTCTTATCCCCCTAATTTCCAAACCAAGGGGTGTTTCTATATTATTAACCTACTCTAATTCAAGTTGGTGTCAAGCACATAGGCCTCCTTAAGGCGAAGAAGAAAAGCGATTTTCTCAAATACGAGAACTATTCATGGCCCACTGAGAAAATTAAAACCAAATAGCTGCTGTGCTGTTATGGGCAAGAGACACCTCTTAAAATCCAGTTGGGGCATTTAAGTGACAGTTTGAAACCAGTTTCATCTCCACAAAACATAAACAAAAAGGCTTTGACAAGACAATCAAGGCACTCGGGAAAATTACTTTTTAACATTTTTGACTTTATAAAACCTGTTCTAAAGGGCCTCCGATTCAATCTTCTTTGTCGAACTTGCCTTTTGGGCTCTTAATTAACTCTGGCAAGCTGTAAAAACGATGCTCCGGATGGTTCCATGCGGCAGTAGCTATACTTGTTTCCGCAAACAATTCTTTAATCTTCTTTGTGAAATTGGCCCACCGGGCATAAATATAACAATTTTCTGGTGTTCCTCCACACTCACAGTGCCTCAACAGACAATCGTCTAATAATGCCCCACCCTCCATGGCTTCAAACAAATCAAGTAGACTGATTTCTTCAGGCGGCCTTGCAAAAACATATCCCTTATTCTTGTCCCTGACCGTCCTTACGAAACCTGCTTCAACCAGTCGTGGAAATATCTTAGCAAGATACCCGGGTGGGATCCCTTCGGCTTTAGCTATAGTACCGCTCGTGACAGGCAATTGTGTGATATGCCTGACCATATACATCAGAGCATGCAATGCATAAGCTGTAGCCTTCTTGACTTTCATTTTCTACCTCCAATTCCTCATTGAAATCATTAGTAAAAATACAATTGGCAACATATATTTTCTTCCAAAATACCTCATACTCAGTGGTCATTGTTCTTGGCTTTGGGCTTTTTAATTTTGATTTCCAACTCATCTACCTTCCTATATAAACTTGACAAACCCACTCCCAAAGCCTTGGCGGCTTTGGCTTTATCCCAATCGTACTTACTCAATATTCGGTATATCTGTTCTTTCTCGTATATTTTGACTCCAGCCTGCAGGTTCTCGCTTCCATCATCTAATCCGGTCGGAACAGAACATATAAAACCAATATCACAAGCTTCTATGACATTATCTTCAGCGAATATTATTGCTCGTTCGATTACATTCTGCATCTCCCTTATATTTCCTTTCCACTCATAGCTCATAAGCAGCCGCATAACATCATTACTTACCCCTACGCATTGCTTGCCAATCTCTGAATTATATCTCTTTATGAAATGCTCCACCAACAGGGGAATATCTTCCTTCCTTGCACGAAGGGCGGGTAAATGAATTCCAACAACATTCATCCTGTAATACAAATCTTCTCTGAATCGCCCTTCTTTTATTTCTTGAACAAGGTTCTTATTAGTCGCAGCAATCAATCGCAAATCAATATCCACAGGCTCGGTGGCTCCAACCGGCGTTACTTGCCTCTGTTCCACTGCCCTCAATAGCTTTATCTGGCAACTCATCGGCATCGATCCTATCTCATCCAGAAACAAAGTCCCCTCATGGGCACTTTCAAAAAGCCCTTTCTTATCTTGCACAGCCGTAGTAAAACTCCCCCTTTTATGCCCAAATAATTCGCTCTCAAGCAGAGTCTCAGGGATTGCTCCACAGTTGACAGCAATAAAACGTTTATTATTTTTCGATCCTAATGAATGTATTGCATGGGCAACCAACTCTTTGCCTGTGCCGCTTTCGCCGGTTATCAATACGTTACTTTTGGTCTGAGCCACCTTTCGAATCATTTCAAAAACCTGTTGCATTATAGGTGATTGACTAATAATCTGATTAATATCAAACTTTCCATCCAGTTCGCTTTTCAGTTGCTGATTTTCTTCCTGCAACTCTAAATATCGCAGGTTCTGCCTGATTTTTGCCAATATGTCGTCAAACACAACGGGCTTCATCACATAGTCACAAGCGCCTAGTTTGATTGCTTCAACAGCCATCTCAACCGTACCATAAGCCGTTATCATTATCACTCGTGTCTCAGGCCTTACCTTCATTATCTCACGAAGTACCTTTATCCCATCTGCGCCCGGCATCTGAATATCCAGTATCACTACAGAATAGGCTTGTTTCATGATGGCATTTATTGCCACAGTGCCGTCGCCAACAGATGTAACTGACAAACCTTCTTCTTTAAGAACCTTTGCAAAAGTGTCTCGGAAAGTCACTTCATCATCAGCTAACAATATTTCACCTGTCACTGCTCATAACCTTTCAAATAAACATTTATGTCCTGTAAAAAATCAGCATGCTAGTCAACTGTTTCCGTCACCGGGGGGTTTTAGCTCTATTAAGTAAATCTTCCTCCAACTTATCACCAACTATAAGGCCCTTTTCGGGCCTTATGGGGATTCGGATTATTACGGTCGTTCCTTTACCCTCTTCTGACTCTAATTCTATTGTGCCATCGATTTCCCTAACAAGATTGTAGCTTATAAAAAGCCCCAGGCCGGTCCCTTTACTGATTTCCTTGGTGGTAAAAAATGACTCAAAAGCACGTTTGGCAACTTGCGGGCTCATACCTATACCTGTATCTCTGATGCGCACCTCAACCTTTTTTTCTTTAAACATTCTTTTTATCTGAAGAACATGCTTACCTTGGGTTGGCTTGGCACTCATCGCGTCCAACGCGTTTATAAGTATGTTTAGAAGCACCTGCTCAAAAAGATGGGGATTTAACCACACCGATGGCAACTCTGGTGAGGCGACACTCTCAAGAGTTATTGATTTCATACGTTTGTCAAACTTTAAGAGTGACAACGTGTTATCTATTAATTCATTTATGTCCGTCCATTTATATTTAGCGGTAGCCGGCCGTGACATACTAAGCATATGTTTAAGAATATTCGAAATACGATTTACTTGATATTCTATCATCAGCAGTTGTTCTTTCTCTTCAGGTGTTCTGAGTTTTCTGCCCAAATACTGTACTACTGATGAAAGGCTTGCAAGAGGATTACCTATCTCATGGGCTATGCCCGTAGCCATCTGCCCAATTGCTACCATCTTCTCACGCTGAGACATGTTTATTCGTGACAGTTTCAGCATCTCATTAATTGTGCTTACCTCTTCGGTTTGCTCACGAAGTTCTCTCTCGAGATTTTTGTGCGCAGTAAGGTCCTGACCCACAATAACATAGCCCAGATGCTGACCATCAATCCCTGCTACTGAACAACATTTTGCCTCGATATAACTCCGCTCCGGACCATCCGTATCAAACTCAATTACCCCTGCAGGATATACCTTTTGGTTGCTGTCAAAAAGCTGTTTGAGTAGTTCGGACAATGGTGGTGGAAAATCATCGAACGAAAAGATACTTTCGTTGGTATTATCGCCTTTCCTCCATAATTTTGCCGCCGGATTGCAAACTGCCACCTTGCCGTCACGCATGACAAATATCAAACCTTCAGACATCGCATTGATAACCGCCTTTAGAACATCATGACTTCGCGCTGCTTCAGCCTCCTTGGCCGTCATTCTCACAATTATTATTCTCGTTAAATATTGGACCAGTACGATCGTGCAGACAAATGACACAAAAGCTCCGAGTGCGTATACAGGATTTCTCCAGAGCCCCTCTCCGATAGAAAGCTTGAGTGGATAATATCCCAGCCATCCACCCCCATTCAGTTCGTTCACTACCAGCACACCAAAAAGAAATATAGCGGTAAAGCTTACAATAAATGAATGGTTCCTTGGCAGCATTATCGTTGCTATGATGACATGAAAAACATAAAACAGGAAAAAGGGGTTGGTTACTCCTCCTGAAAAATGCAGCACCGCCGTGAGAATGAACAAATCTATCTCTGTTTGTGCCATTCCTAAAACAGTGTCTTTAGCACTTGCATCAGCAGCTTCTTTGGTTGCTGCCAGAGAGTAAATAACATTGGTGACAAATAGTAGAGCTGCGCATATGTATATTGGTATTGGGCTTATTAACACAGGAAAAAAATAGCTCTCTGCTACAGTAATTGCCAATATACCTACTACAGCGACCCACCTGAGCCTTATCAACCAGAGAATATGCTCGACGAGGACCTCTCGTGCATACTCGCTCGGCCTCTCAAAGCCATCTGATACCACGTCAATCTTCTTAGCCATGCTCTATTCCATATCTCCCTAAGTACCCTCTCTCCCTTTGAACTCGTCCCGCATCAAACTCAAAAAGTTAGAGTGTTTGTTCTGTATCTTCAACTTTTCTGCCTCGGTTTGACTGTGATCGCGGATTTCCTGCTGTAGCTGCTTATTGCTTTCTGCAAGTTCAGCTGCATTGTAGTTTATTGTCTTGACGGCATGCCGTATCACAAACATAAGTATGGCAAATACGACCAGTACTATTACCGATAGTACAAACACGGCACGAATCGAGATACTGTTCGCCATAGCCAGTTCACTTGTCACATCCTTGTAAACTTCAAAGCTGCCCACAACTTTTCCATCGGGGCTGTGAATAGGAATATACGTTTCGACAATTTCTACACTTTTGGGTTTTTCCTCATTGTTGAGGTCCCAAACATGATCCTCGCTTTCATATTTTGATGTCACTGAACCGCTCAAGGCCATTGCAAGTTTGGTGTTGTCACGGTCTAACTGGCCTATGATTAACGAATCGGTACTGTAGATGATCCGTGTCTCAGCATCGAATATCTTCAGCTTAACGATATTGAAAGGAATAAGAAAACCCCACATATGTTCCTCAAACTCAGCCAAATCTTCTTGAGGAATAGACAAGGTCTGTTTCTTGGTGTGGTCCAACTGGATGAACTGATGCATTGCGCAGTCACGAATTGCAGTAGAGATGCCGATAGCGTCCTTCTCAGCCTTGTAGAGAACAAGGTTTCGAAAGATAACCTGCAATCCCAGACCGGCCGCAATCAGGATTACCATAAGTGCTACCAGAGAAGCAACCTGAAAGTGGCGGAAAAAGCGAAAAGCCGGTTTCATCACTTTCTGCACATCTGCTGTGGCGAATATCTTATTGTTTATATCAGCACTCATTCTGGGGCCCCCATAACAATTTCTAACCTGTACATATACCCGTTCTGACTTTCTCAGTCCTTCATCTACCCCCAATTCATACCAGAGAATCAAGGTTAATCAGCATTTTACCTTTATCTGCACAAAAATACAAGGAAATTTCCCATCCACGAGAAAATGTTGGGCAAAACCATTCTTTTTATTGTCCTAACGCCTGTAAAGCCTCGGAATTAAGCAATTAAAAAATCTCCTGATATCATGAAAAAATCTTTATGACAATAAACCTATAGCGGTATTCTTTTAAACGAGAAGTTTTATCTCATACCCAAGACTTGGCCCGTCGTTTCAAACACTCATCTACCACCCCCTGCGGGTCTATTTCCCCTATTAATCAATCATCAATAATCCTTAATCATTTAAATTTTCCCCTTGATTGTCACCAAACGCCGTTTTTCAGCCCAAAATTGGGGCAAAATTCGACCATTTCAAAAAAATTCAAAAAAATCTCGAGAATTTCCGTAACAGAATCCCCTTTTGGGTACTCTATATAATAGCTACAAACATTTTTTGAATGATTTAACCCGGTTTAGCCAAGGAAAGGGAAAGAAAATGAAAAAGCAAATGCAAGGTGTTCTTAATGGGAGGACTTTTTTTGGCGAGCTAGTCCTAATGGGACTGCTGGGTTTGATGTGCGTTAGTGGGAGTAGCGCGGCAGAGTATGTTGTTGTGGACGACATGGAGTCCTATATAGTCGCAGTCAACAACATCTATGATACGTGGATAGAAGCTGGTAGAGCGTTCATAAACCTGGAAACAGGCGATGCTAATTACATACGGGATAACCAATCGATGTCGTATAGATTCATGAACACCTTCTCGCCATACTATGCGGAGACCCGGGCCAGTATTGCCGATTTGCAAATCGGCTCGGATTGGACCGGAGCCAAGGCTTTGGTGCTGTACTTCAGGGCGGACTTTCAAAATGACGAAAACGCAATTCAACCGATGTTTGTGTTTGTCTCTGACGGCACGGAGACAGGTACTGTCGAATATGCGGATCCCAATGATTTGATAAAAGGCTCGGAAGGCTGGCAGGAATGGAACATTGATTTGCAGGATTTTGCCGACGCTGACGTTGACCTGACTAACATCACCGAAATGGGAATCATCATTGGCGATGGCAATGAGGCTGGCGACGGTTACGTTTACTTCGACGATATCCAGCTTTATCTAGGCGCAACTGCCACTTGTCCTGCTGGAAGTGCTTTAGAGTTTGATGGTGTGAATGATTATGTCGAAGTGAATAATCCAGATAATTTAAATTTCAGTAGCTCTATTGATTTTACATTTGCAGCATGGATAAAAGCAGAAACATCACAAAGAAAACATCCTGCAATTATAGGTAGAAGAAATCTAGGCAATGCTCACGGCTATATATTTTTCCTTCATTCCTATGAAAAATTAGCAGTCCAATTGAATGACGGCATCCATTCTAACTATATATCAACAGGCCCAGACCTTAGTGATGATACGTGGCATCATGTCGCGGCAACCGGCGACAGGGACGGTTATTTAATCTTTTATATTGATGGAGTGCAAGCGGGACAAAATGACATTTCTGGTAAAGGAAATATTGACTCAGCAGCTAATTTATATATTGGATGGGAAAAAAGGCATTCTGCAGTAACCCATTTCAATGGAATAATCGACGAGGTAGCAATATACAACAGGGCTTTATCTGCCGAGGAAGTCCAGGATAATATGCATATGAGGTTGACCGGCAATGAGCCGAATCTGGTTGGTTACTGGGACTTCGACGAGGGCGAAGGTCAGGTTGCATATGATATGTCAGGAAATGGTAATGACGGTCAGTTGGGTTCTGCCCCTGATATCGATAACAGCGACCCGAACTGGGTCGATTCAAATGCTCCATTGGGAATTTGCAGTCCGCCCTTTGCAAACGCCGGCCCGGACCAGACTGTCTATGTTGATTCCAACTGCATGACGCTGGTTACTCTCGATGGCTCGGATTCAAATGGCCCTGACGGCGACGAATTGACCTACTCCTGGTTTATGGACGGTGTGGAAGTAGCGGCCGGTGTAAGTCCCACTATTGAACTGTCATTAGGCGAATATGTCATCGAGCTGATTGTAAACGATGGCTTTGATGATTCCGAGCCGGATGAAGTGGTAATTACGGTCCTTGATAACACGCCGCCGGAGTTGAGTTTGTCGGTTGAGCCGAATATTCTTTGGCCGCCAAACGGCAAAATGACTCTGGTTACGCCGGAGTGGGAGGTGAGCGATAACTGTGATGATGAGGTAGAGGTATCGCTGGTTGATATTATGATGAGCGCAGAAGGGGATGTGAACGACTATGTTCAGATAAGTGATGATGGCTCGATTTATCTCAGGGCGAGGAAGGGCGAAGGCGGCAGCGGCAGGATTTACACGATAATGTATCAGGCGGTGGATGATTCCGGGAACGTTACGGAAGAGAGTACGACCGTTACAGTCCCCCACAGGAGGTAGGGGACCAGAAAGTCCGTGGTAAGTCGTTGTCCGGACTGCACGGGAGGCTACAGGGTTGACTATATCCCGGCGGGCGGTAGTCCCGCCGAACAGCATGAGTAGTAAGAGCAACCAAAGGGCTGTGAGCATCATCCCCTCCGCTTGCGGCCATTTCCCCACAATAATCAATCATCAATACTTGTCCGCCTCCGGCGGAATCCTTAATCATTTAAATTTCTACCCCATTAATCAATAATCATTAATCGATAATCATTTAGATATTCCCCTTGATTGTCACCAAACGCTCTAATACAATGTCCCTGCTTTTAGTCGTATCTTTGGGAAAAAGCAGGAAAGGGAGAAAATTATGTTATTTGAGAGTTTATACGGGAAATCCCAAGTAAATTAAGAATAGAGAATTGCTGCAGGTTGGGAGTATTGCCATCAACAGGGACAAAAAATACTTGTATTTAGACACAAATTATAATATAATAATATACCAGCGATAAAACCCTTAAATACACAGGAGGTGAAAGCTATGAAAACGAAAATTATAACAATTTTAGCGGCTGTAATTTGCTTTTTTACAGCAACTCAGCTTTACGCTGTGCCGATAGATAGAATTTTTACCACCGACGGGGTCATTATAGAAGGGGATGAATATGCAAATGTCGACATCTATGACACACCTCCGAGCCAAACTACCGTAAGTATGTCAGGTGGTTCCGTCAATAGGTTGATAGCATACGATAGTAGCGTTCTATACTTTACAGGAGGTACTATTTCTGTACTGTACGCATATGATTTTAGTACGATTAATATTTCAGGTGGGTACATACATAGCCCTATGGCATGCGATCGTTCCACAATTAATATCAGTGGCGCTTTCAATGCAGTTGAAGTGAGCGCGGCTCCAGAAGGGATTGTCAATGTGATGGGCGGTACTATGGAAGCAATAGCAGGGTGGGGGGGTATCATTAATCTTTATGGAGGTGCTATAAACAATAATATCCACACCGCGGGCGAAGGTGGATGGGTAAATATATATGGATATGACCTGGAAAAAACATACACCGGCGGAAAGTATGATTACGGCTACGTAAGTGGATTCTGGCTTGATGGTACTTCTTTCACAATCGACCTCAAAGGCCCGGGAACATACTCTCATATTAACTTATTTGCTGCAATCAATGTCGAGATTAAAATTCGACCGGAAACCCTCAACCTTACCAGCGCCGGCAAATGGATTACATGCCATATCTGGCTGCCCGAAGATTACAATGTCACTGATGTCAATACGGCCACTGTTTATCTCGAACATCAGGTCCAGCCCGAGTGGATATGGTTCAACGAAAAACAGAACGTTGTGATGACCAAATTCAACTGTTCGGAAATTCAAAATATTCTTGAACCCGATCGAGAGGTAGAGCTAACCGTATCAGGCCATTTCTTGGATGGAACATACTTT
>Ga0209976_10001579_pt1 | contig 13413 bp, 8 predicted proteins | sample SumtaG_FD_182806 | JGI IMG/M metagenome (GOLD analysis project Ga0209976, IMG submission 182806) | Deep subsurface microbial communities from Indian Ocean to uncover new lineages of life (NeLLi) - Sumatra_00157 metaG (SPAdes) (version 2) | ecosystem: Environmental > Aquatic > Marine > Oceanic >...
GTGGCCCAGGTGCGGGCGCGGACATCCGCGAACCTGAACGAAGGCAGCGAGATCACGGTAGAGGGTGGCAAAGGTAAGGGGATGAAACCGGCCCCGGCGGTGGGGGGCACTACCATCCAGGTGAAGAACCTGTTCTACAATACCCCCGCCCGCCGGAAATTCCTCAAACGGCCCGCTACTGAGAACCAGCATATCGTTGAGGTGGTGCGCCGGTTCGCCCTGTGCTACCCCGAAGTCGCTTTCAGCCTCACCAGCGGCGGCCGGGAAACCTATCGCCTGCCGCCGGCGGAGCTCAGACAGCGCATTGGGGCCGTCTTTGATCGCCTTTACCAGCAGTCCCTGAAGGAGGTAGTCCTCGAAAAACCACCCTTCAAGGTAGAAGGCTACGTGGGGAACCTTAACCTGGTGCGCGGTCGTCCCGGGGAGCAGTACATCTTCCTCAACCGCCGGGCGGTGCAGGACCGCCTGCTCAACAGCGCCGTATACAGCGCCTACCGTTCCCTCGTCAGCCGGGGGGAATATCCTTTCTTTGTCCTGAATATCGCTATGCCGGTGGAAATGGTGGATGTGAACGTGCATCCGGCCAAGACGGAGGTGCGCTTCCGGGACGAGTGGCGGGTTTACCACATCGTCAAGACGGCGGTAACCGAAGCCATCCGGGATATTCCCGGCATGATACCAGATTTTGTGTCGCCGACCGAAGGAGAGCAGCAGCCCCGGACCTTCCCGACGCCCGCTCCGGCGGGTCTTCAACACCACTCACCCGCAGCCGGTCTATTTGAAGCCGCTCCTAAGCCGGTTCAAGTGCCCGGTGCCGATGATGCCGAAACCCGAATTGGGAAGGCAGCCCCAGGGGTTGGTCTTACCTCCTCTACGGATGAAGTGGCGCATGCAAGGCCCGGGCGGCCCTACAACCCTGAATCCATCTGGCAGGTTCACAACAAATACATCCTGAGCCAGGTGGCCTCGGGAGTGGTGGTCATCGACCAGCACGTGGCCCACGAGCGGGTGCTGTTCGAGGAGGCTCGTAAGGCCTTCGCCGGTCAAGCACTACCGTCCCAGACGGTGCTGTTCCCCCAGGCCATCGAGTTCGCCCCGGACGAGTTCACCCGGCTGGTAGACCTCATTCCCAGCCTGGAGCGGCTGGGGTTCCGCCTCCGGGAGTTTGGCAAGAACACGGTGGTGGTGGACGGCGTGCCCACCGACGTGGTCTGGGGCCGGGAGCGGGAGATCATCCGGGACATCCTGGACAGCTATGGGGAGGGCCGGAGCGGCGCCGACTTCCAGGAACAGCTGGCGGCGGCCTACGCCTGCAAGGCGGCTATCAAGGCCGGAGATCCCCTGGCCCTCGAAGAGATGGTAAGCCTGGTAGACCGCCTCTTCGCCACCGAGAATCCCTACTACTGCCCCCACGGCCGGCCCATTGTGGTGCACCTTTCCCTGCAGGAGCTGGACAAGCGCTTCGAGCGGATATAGGGCACGGCTTTCCTTTATTGTGATTGAAGTCACAGCCGTAATTTCACCCGGGCAACCTTTCCATCCGCGGCAGACTCTAAGGATTTGAACTTTATGATAGAGTCACAGCAGCCAGAAAGGGGACTCGCGTGAATAATATCGCTTACCTGTTTGCCAGCACGGCCCTTTTACTTTCGGGATTGAATGCCCAGAGTGTGGGCGCACTGACCGGGCAGATTACCGACATTGACACCCATCAGCCCCTGGTGGGTGCCAACGTCATATTGGAGGGGACCACTCTCGGGGCGGCTGCGAACCTGGATGGTCGCTTCACGATTCGGTCCGTGCCGGTAGGGAGCTACACGGTCCGCGTGGAGATGATGGGCTACAAAGCCCAGGCGCGGGCGAATGTGCATGTGGTTCCTCAAAGGGAGACCATCCTTAATATGGCCCTGGAACCAACAGTGTTGGAGGTAGAAGGCCTCACGGTAACGGCAGGTTTCTTCGAGCGGGCGAAAGATGCCATGGTGAGTACCCGAACGGTGAATATCGAGGAAATACGCTCCGATCCGGTAGGTTCCTACGATATTTTCCGGATGATGCAGGCGCTCCCATCAGTGGTTTCGGATGCCGATCAGACGAATGAAATCATTATCCGGGGAGGCCACCCAGGTGAAAACCTGTTCATTATGGATCACCTGGAAATACCATATCCCAATCATTATTCCAACCAGGGGCTGGGCGGAGGTCCGGTGACCATGGTGAATACGGCTTTCATCGACCGCATTGACTTTTATGCCGGTGCATTCTCCGCCCGCTACGGGGATAAGCTCTCCTCGGTCATGGATGTGACCTTGAGAGAAGGCCGCCGTAGCCGGCACCTGGCTGAAGTCAGTTTAAACATGGCCGGGGCCGGGCTTCTCGTGGAAGGGCCATTCACGGACAAGGGCTCCTACCTGGCTGCCTTGAACCGCTCATTCCTGGATCTGGTGATACGCCAGACGGGTCTTATGGCGGTCCCTCAGTACTGGACTGCCCAGGCAAAGGTGGTCTATGATCTGGACCACAGACGTAAGCTCCTGTTCAACTTTCTGGGAGGGATCGATGCTATTGTAATCGAGGAGGAGGGTACGCCGCAAACCAGGGGCGCAGAAAATGTGAACTTCGGCAGCAACCAGTACACCCTGGGACTGACCTATAAGGATCTTTACTCGCAGAACGGCTATTTTCTTCTATCCCTTGGTCAAAGTAGGACCCGCTTCGACATCGATGTGTACAAAATTCTCGCAAATAGTGAGCGCGATGATTATTTCAACAAGGACGATGTCGAGATCGAAACCACGCTGAAAGGGGACTGGTTTTATAAACTCAATCCAAGCCTGGAGCTTGGCGGTGGGCTTAATCTAAAGCACGTGGCGCTTGACTACTACGACCGCTATGCCGGCGAATCCCTTATCCTTTATGGCTATGCGCCCGACTCCCTGACAATGCCTGAAATAGTGTCGCGGGAGTATTTTAATGATAACATACTTCGAAATCCCCGGGCCGTGGTTGTTCCCTTCGATACGCTGCCTGACGGGAATCCCTGGAGCCGGACCTCCCGACCCGGTTTTCTGAAGACCGGCCTGTATGGACAGGTTCTCTGGCAGCCACAGGCCCGCCTGGCACTGATCCTGGGTGGCAGGATCGAGCGCATGGGATTTACCGGGGCTACCAACTTTTCGCCACGACTGAGTATATCATACAGCCTGACTGACAAGCTGAAGCTAAATGCGAGTGCGGGCCGGTACTATCAGTCGCCCTACTATGACCAGCTCTTTTCCGGAGGGGTAAAGACGGATTCCCTTAAGAATTTTTATGCCGATCAGGGTGTGTTGGGGCTGGAATATCTGCTGCGGGAAGACATACGGGCCACCCTTGAAATCTATGGCAAGACCTACGACGATATGGTGATTTCTCACGCCAGCACTACCAGGGACACCAGCGACGATTTCGGGGGTTGGGTCAATGCGGGTGCCGGGTATTCCTACGGCGTTGAGTTCTTCATCCAGAAGAAGTTCTCCAACCACTGGTATGGGACATTCAGTTATTCCAGGTCCGTGGCCGAAGGCATTGATCCCCGCTACCCGGGTGAAGATAGGACCTATAACTGGGATTATGACTTTGGCGACGTGATGAGTCTTATCGGCGGCTACAAGATCAGGTACATGGACTATGACTGGTACCGCCATGTTAAGGGGAGGTTCTGGTTTAGAGCATTATCATGGCTCCCATTCTGGCCCGCCGATGAGTTTGAGATGAGTTTTCGTGCCCGTTACGTCGGCGGCAGGCCCTATACGCCGGAGACCTACGATCATAACGTGCGCCGGTGGTATACTTACGAGGCACAGGAGTGGAATACGGAGCGGTTCGATCACTATTTCCGCTTTGATATCATGCTGCTCCAGCGGTTCTATTTTAAGAAGATGAGCCTGGTGGCTTTCTGGGATATCATGAACGTTTTTAACCGGGATAATCCCTGGGACTGGCAATATAATGAAGACGGAACCATAGAAATGGTGTTGCAGTTCAAGACTTTTCCGATAGGGGGATTGACACTGGAGTTCTAGGCGAATATCGCCTGCCATTATCTCCCTGCACGAGCTGGACAAGTGGTTTTAGCGGATACAGGGCACGGCTTTCCTTTATTGTGATTGAAGTCACAACCGTAATTTCCCTCTGACAACTTTTTTTCCTGCGGAAGGGTCGAAAGCTTCGTACATCATCGTAAATGTCTAATACGAATATTTTAAGAGGATAGTATGAAAGCGACAACATGCCTATTTTTCGCTATTTCCCTTTTCGCTGCAGTGCTGCAAAGCCAGAGTACCGGTTCGTTAATCGGGCAGATTACCGACATTGACACCCACCAGCCCCTGGTGGGTGCCAACGTCATATTGGACGGGACCACCCTCGGGGCGGCTGCGAACCTGGATGGTCGCTTCACGATTCGGTCTGTGCCGGTGGGCAGCTACACTGTCCGGGTAATGATGATGGGCTACAAGACCCAGGCGCGGGCCAATGTACATGTGGTCCCTCAGAGGGAGACGGTCTTCAACATGGCCCTTGAAGCAACGGTACTACTAGGTGAAGGTGTAACGATTACGGCGGGCTTCTTCGAGCGGGCGAAGGATGCCGTGGTGAGCACCCGGACAGTAGACATCGAGGAGATGCGCTCTGATCCGGTAGGCTCCTACGATATGATGATGATGCAAGCCCTTCCCTCGGTAGCTTCGGGTGGAGACCATACGAATGAGATTATTGTACGGGGGGGCGGCCCCGGCGAAAACCTGTTTGTTATCGACCACCTGGAGACCCCTTACCCCAATCATTTCCCTATTCAGGGCTTTGATGGCGGAGCGATCACGGCGGTGAGGACCGAATTTGTGGAGCGCATCGACTTCTACGCCGGAGCCTTTCCGGCCCGTTATGGTGGCAGACTCTCTTCAGTGATGGATGTGACCCTGCGGGAGGGCAGCCGCACACGGCATATGGCCGAACTCGACGTGGGCATCGGCGGGGCAAGCGCCCTCGTGGAGGGGCCTCTTGCGGGCAGGGGCTCGTACCTGGTCTCATTGAGCAAGTCCTTTCTCGATCTGATGATGCAGACTGTTGATGTAGGCATTACGGCTGTTCCCAGGTATTCAACCGCCCAGGGGAAGCTGGTGTTCGATCTAGCTCCACGAAAAAAACTCATGGTCAACTTTCTGGGTATGCTGGACGCTATCACCATGGAGGGTGAAGAGATGATCCAGGCGCAAGGGATCGACAACGTCAATATGGAGAGCAATCAGTACACTGTGGGCGTGACCTATAAAAACCTTTTCTCGCAAAAAGGGTATTCGCTTTTATCCCTGGGGCATAGCCGGACCGCCTTCGACTTGGTGTTGTACAGGATTGAACAGAGTGATGCCCACTTCGATCAATACCAGAAGGACAATATCGAAGCCGAAACCACGCTGAAAGGTGACTGGGTTTACATACCAGAGCGCAGCCTGGAGTTGAGCGGGGGCTTCAAGCTTAAGTACACCGCGCTGGATTACGCGGATTGGGCTGCCGCAAGCCCACAGGTGCTTTACGGTTATGCCGTCGACTCCTCAGCCACGCCTACGGTGGTATCCAGGGATTACTTCTATCAGTATATCTATGAGAACGACGCCGTAGTGGTGCCCCTGGACACCCTCGATCATGGGGCACCCTGGAGCCGGGATTCCCGGGGTGGCGTTCTGAGGTCGGGGCTTTACGGGCAAATCAACTGGCAACCGACAGCTCGTCTTGAGGTGATCGCGGGGGGCAGAGCCGAGTATATGGGGCTGACCAAAGCGGTTACCTTCTCGCCGCGGCTGGGACTGTCCTATCACCTGTCAGAGAAGTTGAAACTAAATGCCAGCGCGGGCCGGTACTATCAGGCCCCCTACTACGATCAACTCATCGAGGATGAAGACGGAATCAACCGTCTACGTAATTACTATGCCGATCAGGGTGTGTTGGGACTGGAGTTCCTGTTCCGTGAAGATATGCGCGCCACGCTGGAGGGCTATTATCGCGCTTATGACGATATGGTCATTTCCGACGCTATGACGACGGATACAATCGATTCGCATGGCGGCTGGGTGAACGCCGGGGCGGGGCATGCTTACGGTATTGAGCTTTTTGTCCAGAAGAAGTTCTCCAGCCACTGGTATGGAACGTTGAGCTATGCCCGGTCGGTGGCCGAGGGATATGATCCACGGTATCCAGGTAAAAAGCGCACCTATCCCTGGGACTATGATTATGGCGATATGCTGGCCCTTATCGGCGGTTATAAGATCAAGTACATGGACTATGATTGGTATCGTCGCGTCAAGGACACTTTCTGGTTCGGGGCGTTGTCATTTCTTCCTTTCTGGCCTTCCGATGAGTTTGAAGCCAGTTTCCGGCTTCGCTACATTGGGGGCGCTCCCTATACGCCAAAGATCTATGATCACAATGAGCGTAAGTGGCACAACAATGTAGGACAAGATCTTAATACCGAGCGCTACGACTACTTCCTGCGTTTCGATATCATGTTTAATAAGCGGTTCTATTATAAGAAGATGAACCTGGTTACATTCATGGGTCTCCTGAATGTATTCAACCGCGACAATCCTTTGAACTACGCGTATTTGGACGATGGTACCAAGGAAAAGGTCTTGCAGTTTAAGATGATACCTTCCGGGGGAGTGACACTGGAGTTTTAGGGGGTACGTCACACTTCGACAAGCTCAGTGCGACAGGCTTTTTATCAGTCATCCTGAGCTCGTCGAAGGATAACTGATTCGATCCACTATTGTTATGGATATTCAAGCCATCCTCACCATCGTCGGCCCCACCGCTTCGGGCAAGACGGCCTATGCCATTGACCGTGCCCTGGAGCTGAACGGGGAGATCATCTCGGTGGACTCCCGGCAGGTCTACCGGGGCTTTGTCGTCGGGACCGGCCAGCCCACGCCCGAGGAGCAGGCAAAGGCTACCCACCACCTGATTAATATCCTGGACCCGACCGAGAAGATAACCGCCGGGCGATATGCCGGCCTGGTATACGAGCGGATCGCCGACATCCAGGCGCGGGGCCGGGTGCCCATCCTCTGCGGCGGAACTGGCCTGTACGTGCGGGCTATCCGGCTGGGGCTGGCCTCCCTGGGCGACTCGAATCCGGAGCTGCGGCGCAAAATCCTCGCGCGGATTGAGGATGAAGGAGCCGAAGTAGTATACGCCGCCTTTGCCGAAATTGACCCCGACTACGCCGCCACCTTCCATCCCCATAACGTCCAGCGCCTGGCCCGAGCCCTGGAGGTCCTGGAGACAACCGGCCAGCCCCCCAGCCGGGTGCGGGCCTGGTGCAGAGGGGAGGGCGGGTATCTGGAGACCCCTGCTATTACTGTAGAGGGGGTTGGTACAGTGGCTTTCGAGCTCATCGGTATTGAGCGGCCGAGGGAGGAGCTTTACAGCCGGATCAACCGGCGGGTACTGGAAATGCTGGAGCGGGGCTGGCTGGAGGAGGTCCGGCAGCTGTTGGCGGCCGGGGTATCCCCCAAGGCGCACCCCATGCAGGGTGTGGGCTACCGCCAGCTGGTGCAGGTTGTTGCGGGTGAACTCACTCTGGACGAAGCCGTTACTATCGTCCAGCAGCGTACGCGCAACTTCGCCCGGCGGCAGCTCACCTGGTTTAGGAAGGAACCCGTGCGATGGGTCCGACCCAGCTAGGTGCTGAAGGCAACCTGTCCGGCTGAGCGAAGCTGAGCGAAGCGAAGTCCCGTTCAAGGGCGGGACGGCAGCTCACCTGGTTCCGCCGGGAGCCGGTGCAGTGGATCACGCCGGGAGATTCCACTGGCCCGTGACGGTATTGGCGAGGGTGTTCCCGCAGTGGCGGTTGCTCTAATACCATGCTGATTGGATCAGGGTGCGATACGCGCTGCGTAAATTCTTTCCGTCAACGATCGCCTCCTTGCGCACGAGGGAGGGGGCCTAACGGCGATAATAACCGGTTGAAAAACCAAAAGATAGATTACTTAAAAAAGTGATTCCAACAAACTTTAATAATTAAAAAACTGGAGCGTTTTTCAATCCGGTTCATTATTTGGCTATGTGTCTATGTTTTCAATGTCATTTATAAAATGATTGCGAGCTATCGTTATTATCCGATTTACTTTTTTTTTGTCCCTTTGATGACAACATCCATTCCGATAGTAGTTAAATTCATACTAATTATATTTTCATCAAAATTAAATTTAAAAATTTGTTTTGATGGATCTCCAATAATATGATGCTCAATAATAAATACATTACTGTTCCAATATCCTTTGCAAGCTATTTTTTCTCCATTGGGATTGACACCCATCGAAAATGCAATTTCATTGATTAAATAATTAACATTTAAGCCTACTTGTAAGTTAACTCTCTGCTCACCGACATAGTATTCCCAGACACATTTACTATCAGAAAATATAAATGAAGTTGATTGGAAACCTGCATCATTTTTGTCAAAGATATAATTATTAGTAGAAATAGTAGTTGCAATTTTTGGTGTTTGTTCGATAGGTATTTCTTTGGGATTTTCTAATTCTTGTATTATATCGTTGATTTTTTTTAGCGCCATTGGTTTAGCTGGAATTGAAGTTTCACTTATTACTGATGAATAAATATAGTCCTCTAAAAATTGTTTTATAAATTGTTCATAAAGATTAATATCATCAAATCCGTCAGCTGTGAACACTACTATTAAATCCAAATTGGGATTAACTATAATATATTGTCCTCCAGCACCCCAAGCCATATATGCTTTTTCTTGAATCCACCACCAATAACCATAATCTAACCCTACTGCATAACTAATTTCATTAGGAATGTCAACAATCCTGGAAGTAGATATTTTTATCCATTCTTTTGATAATATTCTCTTTTCATCCCACATTCCATTGTTTAAAAATAGAAATCCAAATTTTGCCATATCGCGTGGAGTTAAAAAAATATCAGACCCACCATAATAAATTCCATCTGCACCTTTTCTCCATTGATAGTTTTTAATTCCTAACGGTTTAAAAAGCCATTTATCCGCAAAATCTTTGGTACTTATCCCGCAGACTTTTGTTAATATGGCTGACATCATATGCGTCATCATCGTGTTATATTCAAATTCTTCTCCTGGTTTGTCGCGCATTGCTATTTTATTCCAGTTTTCCAAATCATAAGGTGATGGACCAGCATCTTCCATCCAATCAAAACCACCAGTCATCGTTAATAGATCTTCTAAAGAAATATCTTGTTTTAGGGGTTCATTAACATATTCAGGATAGAATTCTGAAACCTTTTGTTCTAAATTGTCTAAGTAATTTTTCTCTAAAGCAATCCCTGCCAATGTGGATAGTATACTTTTAGAAGCGGATTTGATATTATGTGTGGTATTTTTATTATATGGATCCCAGTATGTCTCAGTTATAATACAACCATTTCTTATTACTAAAATGCTATGGAAGTCCAACGTTGGAGAAGACTGGATGAATTCGAGCATCATTAAAAGTTTTTCCGAATCGACTCCTTGTTCTTCTGGTGTTGTAACTATCCAATTTTCGGTCGGCCAATAAGAAACGATAGTTTTATTATTCTGTGAGTACAAAGAGCAAATACATAAAAAAATATTGAGTAACAATAATGATAAAGGTTTTAAATTTTTTGGCATAATATCGTTATCCCTTTTAAATTGTTACCTTTTTTATACACATAACTATTATTTATTAAGAAACCACCATGGTTAAAAAAGTCTGTTATTAGGAGAAAATAATAGGATTATATTACATGTAACGGTCTGCGATGTCAATTGGAATCTGATGTATTGTCTTTGACATCCCCACGATAATATCCCTGATAACATGTATGGTGATAATAGTAAATATCATCGCAGCCCAAATAGCTTGAGCAAGGTAAACTGGCTATGCGTATTGGGACCTAAATCAGTGCCGACCACTATAATCTGCACCCACGTGATGAAAAAGGGGAGCTGGGCGTAAGGAGCCCACTGGATTAAGTGCAGACAGGCACAGGGAAACCAAGGGCATCAACATCGCCCCTAGATGCGCCGGGAGCCGGTTAAATGGATTACGCCCGTGGACGGCCTCGACTAAGCCGCTCGGCGGCTCCTTCGATGTGCCTCTCCAGCTTTGCCTCGTCGTGGTCTGCCACGGGGGTGCACCGTTGCCTCGGCCAGAACTCTGAAGATACCCACCTCAGTCCTGGACTCGGTCCAGTCGACAAAGGCGGCGTCCAGGTTAGAGTACTCGGCCTTGCGTTTGGCCAGCATCTGCTCCCGCTGGGCCAGTGTATCCCAGAAGTCGATCGTCAGATACCGCCGCGGATTCTTCGTGTCGCGTAGCAGGGTGGTGCCTCGGAAGCCCGGGCACCGTGCGAACAGCTTGCTCCACGCGCCGCCTGGGCCGTACGCCAGCTCGAACTGGCCTCGGGCCTCCTCCTTGACAACGAACTCCCAGACAATTTCGATCATGCTAGACCGGCCTCTCTGTCAACCAGCTTCCAATAGCCAGCGTTCCTCGGACGCCCTACGACTCGCCGCCGAACTACTATTTATGAAGAAACATCCCTCGCTATTGAAACCTGCTCTGGTACCGGTACTCATGCCCAAGTTTAATCTCGCTACCGGACTGATCCAAATCGTCCTTCGCTCTACCGGCAGGTTCTCCGGTTTGGTCCCGACGAAAGGCCGGGACTCGCAACAACAGCCTTGTCTTGGCCTTGCCATTGCACCCATGTAACTTTCGCTTTGTCCCGGAGCAACTGACATGAAGCTGATTCAGCGCCGCCATACCCGCCAGGTCACAGTACGGGGACTGCCCATCGGGGGCGGCGCACCGATTCCGGTGCAGTCCATGACCACCACCAGGACCGGCGACGTGGCTGCTACCATGCGTGAGATAGAGCGCCTGGAGGTGGCGGGCTGCCAGCTTGTACGCCTGACAGTGCCTGATGAGGCCGCTGCCAGGGGCTTTGCCGAGATTCGCAAGCGGACCGACCTGCCCCTGGTGGCGGATATCCATTTCGACTATCGCATGGCCCTGGCCGCGGTGGACGCGGGTGCCGATAAGATTCGCATCAATCCCGGCAACATCGGTTCCCGGAAGCGGGTGCGGGAGGTCATCGCGAAGGTCCAGTCGGCGGGCCTGCCCATACGCATCGGCGTGAATGCCGGCAGCCTGGAGCAAGAGCTCATCGAGAAGTACGGCTATCCCACCCCGGAAGCCATGGTGGAGAGCGCCGGGAAGCACATTGCGATCTGCCGGGAACACGGTTTCGAGGACGTCGTGGTGTCCCTCAAGGCCAGCGACGTGCCCCTTATGATCGCCGCCTGCCGCCTCTTCGCCGAAAAATATGACTATCCCCAGCATCTGGGAGTTACCGAGGCCGGTCCCACCAGAACGGGCACTATCAAGTCCGCGGTGGGCATCGGTACGCTGCTGGCCGAGGGCATCGGCGACACCATCCGTGTCTCCCTCACCGATGACCCGGTGCAGGAGGTGAAGGTAGGCTTTGAGCTGCTCAAGTCCCTGGGCCTGGCCAGCCGGGGGGTGACTATCGTGTCATGCCCTACCTGCGGCCGCCTGGAGGTGGACCTGATCAGGATCGCGGGCGAGGTTGAAAAGCGCCTGGAGATGATCAACAAGACGCTCACCGTGGCCCTGATGGGCTGCGCGGTGAACGGTCCCGGCGAAGCCGCTGGCGCCGATATTGGCATCGCCTTCGGCAAGGGCGGCGGGCTGCTGTACCGCAACGGGAAGAAGGTTGGGAAGGTGTCCGAAACCGGGGCTGTGGATCGGCTCATGGAAGAGATCGAAGTTTTCGAGGAGACGAACAAGGCATGATCAGGGTTCTGACGAAGGGATGGCTGCCCTTGGTGGCGGGGCTTTTGCTGGCTGGCTGCGATAACTGGTTTGTGCCCAGGGGAGGGGCCTGCCAGATCATCGCCGACCAGGGGGCCTGGTGCTGGTTCGCCGATCCCAGGGCGGTGGTTTCCCAGGGCCGTACCTATATCGGCTGGGTCAGCGGTACCGGGGATATACAGATCGGGGCTTTTGATCACCGCACACAGGAGCTGACTACTGCCACCCTGCATCCGGCGCTCCTGGTGGACGACCATGTCAATCCCGCCCTGCTGGTCCTGCCCGATGGCCGGCTGATGGTTTTCTATTCGCCTCATAGTTACGAACCAATGTACTATCGGATCGCCATGAGGCCGGGTGATATATCGGCCTGGAGTGAAGAGCGGGAGCTGGGCGTGAACACGGAGGGAAGGTACGGTTATACCTATCCCAATCCCATGTTCCTGCCCGGGGAGGGGAACCGCATTTACCTATTCTGGCGGGGCGGCAACTACATGCCCAGTTTTTCGACGAGCGATGACAACGGCAAGACATGGTCAGCAGCTCGGACCCTCGTCAAGGGGCATGGGCGCAGGCCCTACATCAAATTTGTCACCGACGGGGATAAGCGGATTCATTTCGCCTTCACCGACGGGCACCCGCGCAAGGAGCTGGCCAATAGCATATACTACGCTTATTACGAAGATGGTGCCTTTTACCAGGCCGACGGCACCCTCGTCAGGACCAGGGCTGATTTGCCTTTCGACCCGGCGGAAGCCCACCTGGTTTATGATGGCCTGGGGCCGGAAGGCCGGGCCTGGATCTGGGATATCGCCCTGGACAGCGAGGGCCGGCCGGTGATCGTCTACACAGCCCTGCCTCAGGAGACCGATCACCGCTACCGCTACGCCCGCTGGACGGGGGAACGGTGGCTGGACGGCGAAATCACCGCCGCCGGGGGGTGGTTTCCCCAGACGCCGGAAGGGGGCCGGGAAGGGGAACCCCATTACTCCGGCGGCATAATACTCGATCATGTTGATCCATCAATTGTATACCTCTCGCGGCCGGTTCAGGGCGTTTTCGAGATTGAGGAGTGGACGACAACCGACGGCGGTGTGACCTGGATCTCAGAGCCGGTCACCGCTGGATCGCTGAAAAACAACGTTCGTCCCGTTGTCCCCCGCGGTTATAAGCAAGGGGGCCTGGATTTGGTATGGATGTATGGCGATTATATTCACTATACCAGGTATGACACGGAACTCAAAATGAAGATTTCTCGATAGCGTATGTAGCAGGTGAGTATGTCAAGATCAGCAGGGACGGAGGTTTCAAAGAAGAGGCACATAAGGAAAGTCTCCGGCATCATCACCATTTTGGAACTCACGTTCGTCTTTGACCGGGTTGGCTCCGGCGAACATACCTTTGAGCGGCGTGTTCGGTAACAATGGTCCGTACACGGACATACAGGTCGAAGTCCAGGTGAGCGGTCCCCTCCTGGCCCATACCTACTCCGCCGCCGTTCTCGGTGTGGATG
>Ga0209976_10001580_pt1 | contig 13413 bp, 14 predicted proteins | sample SumtaG_FD_182806 | JGI IMG/M metagenome (GOLD analysis project Ga0209976, IMG submission 182806) | Deep subsurface microbial communities from Indian Ocean to uncover new lineages of life (NeLLi) - Sumatra_00157 metaG (SPAdes) (version 2) | ecosystem: Environmental > Aquatic > Marine > Oceanic >...
CTGCACAATCAAGAAAAACATATGATGCAAATTTTCCAGAGATATTGTTACTTTTTTGCGCTGTAGAAATTGAACATAATAAAAATCGTTATGAGTTTACGTTTCTAGACCATAATATTGCAGCAGCGTATGGAAAAAGTGTAGTAGCATTCGATACCCTTCGTGATGAACTTTCAAATTTAGCTAAGGTTGTTGGTATTTCTATAACTCATAAAGAGAAAGAGATTTTTTCAATTTCAAAAAAAGATTTTCAAAAGCTCGAGAAATTATATGGTGTAGTAAATTTTACACCCGAAAAGATTATTAATATCCCTAGAAGATGGTCATTATCTTCAGAATGTATTTATGATCTAGATATGCTGGAAATGCAAAAACTTTGTGAGGAGGGCTTCAAAACAGTAAAAAATAATTCAGCAAAAGTAACAGATGATTCACTTGATAATGTGGTCAAACGTATTTCTGGCGGTCAATCAAAAGAAGATGAACCAACAGAAGATGATTTCCTCAATAGAATACTCAATCGAGGTTCTTATGATAAAGGGCGCGAAAATCACCGAGAAAAATCTGATGAACAATCCCCCGTTGAATGGCTCGATAAAAGTTTTTTTGACACTGTACTAAAGAAAACGGGAGAAGAAAAAGAAAAAGAAAAAGAAGAAAATAATTTTCTCAATAAATTACTCGATGAAAGTCGCGAGGAAAGTCTCGATAAATTACTCAAAGATATTATTTGACTAAACGAAAAATCTCAAAGGTAAAGCTGACAGAGATCCTTCGGTCGCACGTTGTGCTCCCTCAGGATGACAATTTCAAAAAAATCGCATTTTTAGAGGTGCCCTTAAGATTTCCTTAAGGTTACTAGTGTAAAATGCGCTTAATTATTATCAAAAATACCACAAAAGGAGATTAAATATGTTCGGCACCACATTTCATACCGATATGCAATTCCCATTCGATACCTTAGATGACCATCCAATGCGCAAATCAATGGCTTTATGTAAAGAGGCACAAACATATGTTATGTTTAGTGGAGCAACAAGCGATCTGAAGCTAAAAAGCAAATTTCGAAAAAATGCCATAGAACGAGCAAATGAAGCATTAGCAACAGCACTTGCACAAAACTCTGCTTCTAATGAACAAAAAGCATTTTTAAGTTTTAAGGTTGCGCTGATCCACTTGAATATTGGTGACGATGAAGGTGCACTTAATTGTCTAAACTATGCAATTTACAATAAAAATCCTGATCAGCTTAAAGCCATTATGCTTGGTGTTGATATTTGTATTGAATTAGGCTTAAAGATAAATCAGTTATTTAATATTGCAGACCGTGTAGCAGAAACTAGCGAAGAAAAAGCTAGAGTTAGCCTGAAGACAGCTGAGGTACTCTGTGAAGATGATGAACATGAGGATGCAAAAGACAAGTTAATGGATACAATAAAGTATCAAACCTCTTATCGGTTTGATGCTCTGTTTTTACTCTCCAGCATTCACACAGTATTAGAACAACATGGTGAGGCACTATATTATTATCAATTAGCTAAAGAGCTATATCCAAACAAAGCACCAGAGGGCGGATGGTGTGATGGAGTCATAGAAAATCTTTGTACACAAGCTAGCAGCACATTTGAAGGTTGTGCGTGCGGCATAAAACTCATTGATAGTTTTCTCAAAGATAATGCAACTCAAACAAACCCATACCTCAACCTCCAAAAAATAAAAGCAGAATTGATAAAAAGAATACAAATGCTGAAACAACCGCAAAATCAAAATGCTGATCCATACCATGAAGCCATTACCGATGAAGATGAAACAACAATACGAGATGATCTAGAGTATAATCCCTATTTGAATGATAATGATAATAATGATGATGATATATTTAACAATGAAGATTATGTAACAAAAATTCGTAACATAGCCAAAAAAGAAATTAGCGATGACAAAGAATTTGGTCGATTTAGAAATAAGCTCAACCTAAGTGCAAAACGAGGATCTGAAAAGTTTTTCAAAAAAAGCACATATGGACTCAACCCAAACACCCAAGAAAAAATAGAAAAAATCTGGGGATCACAAGGAGCACGACATAGAGAAATCAGAGAAAAGAACGAAATAATCAGAAAGAAAATAAAAGCATTCGTGCCTAAATATAACCCTACCACACAAGAAACTAAGTTAATGAAAGAAGTCGAAAAAAACATTCCAGCAAGAAACGGCTTAACCGGAGAAGAACTCAAAGACCTTGGAAGAAAAATTCATACTGCCATTACTGTGGGGGTTACAAACATAGGCGACGGTGGATTTTTTGAAAACATTTCTAAAAATAAAAAAAAGATAGAAAATGCCATAAAACTCAAGTGGCATACAAAAGAATTTGAAGATATATTGGATAATTTCAGAGCGGCACAGCCTCGTAATTATACTTTAGATGATAATGGTAACATACAGCGAAAAAAACCTAAAAATCAAAAATATCTGCGCCCTACACAAATATCAATGTCGGATTTGATTAGTCCGCATAATACGAACCAGAGCTTCAATCCCTTTATTGGTAACAAGTACAGTTATAATGGTTTTTTTCACCGAAGGAATACACAACAACACCAACAATATCAACAAAAAGGCAGGTCAACCACCCCAAATGAGATGTTCCAACACACAGGTTTCACCCCACCTTCTCCGTTTCCGACTGATGATAACCCGTTTAATCCACAACAACAACCAAATCAAAAGCCCAAGGAACAAGCCCCTCAACCAATAATCGTAGAAGAAGAAGAAAATCCATATAGCGACTATGTTCTCGGTGATCTTCAACTTCCATTCTTTAATAATCCTTCGCCAACAATTACCCCTTCTTTATTCAATGTCGATCTCGACACCCCCACAGAAGAGCCCTTCCAAAACCAGGGTACTTTTGATGAAGATCAAGAAATTAATCTTGGATATCCTGGCCTAAAAAATTATCCTATTGGTAACTCTTCACCGTAGTAGTGAAGTCTACGTCAGACTTTACACTCCAATATCGATTGGTGATCGACCAAGCGAAGATAATAAATCAATAGTTTCTTGAATGCTGTTGTCAATTTCCTTCGAACGATCGCAGCGGTTGTCATAGATTGCATACATGGGACGATATTCTAATGGCGTCATGTTGATCATCATTGAGTTGGCACCGGCAAGTAATGCTTCACGCTTGGCGCTTTCATCTAAAGTTTCTAACGCCGTGGTTACTAAAATATTTGAGCTACTATCGACAAAACGTGAAATTGCAATGGTTTTTAATACCAAATCTTTGGCAACTTTCGCTTGCTCCTCCAACGGAGTTCCTGCGGTTGGAATTAAAGGCCCAAATGAATACATATCCGGCCCTAAAGATTTGGTTAATAAAATATTATTTACTCGATCTTCGTTGGTCTCCCCTGGAAAACCAATAATAAATCCAGTTGCAATCACATAACCAATATTTTTAAGTTCTTTAATTAAATTAATTCGATCTTCTAAATTAGTTCCAGGCCTTAACTTCGCAAAAATTTCCTTATTAGAAGTTTCAAATCTCAATAAAGCAGCACGCGCACCGGCCTCATAAAGCTTACGATAAGTTTCCGCACTTCTCGATCCAATGCTTAAGAAAATTAAAATTCCCATTTTACGCAGCGCTTTCACGATCGTAATTAATTTATCCTCATCGTACCAATCATCTTCGCCAGATTGCAACACCAAAGCTTTAAATCGATATTTATCTACCGCCACTTTGGCGCTAGCAATAATTTCATCAACCGTCATGCGATAACGCTTAATATCTTTGTCTTTTCTAATCCCACAATAAAAACAATTATTAGAGCAATAGTTTGAAAATTCTAAAATGCCATGCACACAACTCGCGTTGCCATGCATACGCTGACGCACATTGTTGGCAACTTCATATAAAACTGATAATTCTTTTGCATCATCAAGCTCAAACAAAGACAACATTTCGGAAGGTTTTAAAGACTTACGTAAATTAACTTTTTGCAAGATTTTAAGCGCATTGCCCGATAATTTTTCTTCATCAATACGTGACAACGCTTCATCGGTTTTTTTGAGCTCAAAAAAGATTTCTTTCCAAGTTTCAAGAATCTCTAAAGCTTCTTTTTCGGGAATTTTACGCACCAACACGCCGCCTTGTGCGTAAACATAATCGCCGATTTGCAAATCCTCAAGATCTAACAAAACTTTACGATGTTCACCAAAATAATCGATGATACCGATGTTGCCTTCGATGCCAATTAATTTTGCTGGAATAACATAACACATATTTATAACCTAATAATTGTTGTCATCCTGAGGGAGTCCTGCTTGTTACGACCGAAGGATCTCAAGCTTTGAGATTCTTCGGCTTCGCCTCAGAATGACATAACACTGGATCCCGCGGTCAAGCCGCGGGATGACGAAATCAAACAAACCTTTGTCTTTTGCGAATAATTATAATACACAATTACAACCCAAATGCTTTGATCACGATCCCTACACTACAAATAACCGCTCCTGCGGTTGCTTGACCATATTTTTCAAGGAACTTAATTTTAATTAAATGCGTGCCATAAACCGACATCATTACTATACTCAACATAGTAATAATCGTCGCAATTCCAAATAACAATGCAATAATAAACACCGCAAAAAACATTCCTTTAATCGCCGGATACATAATTAACGGAATTAATTGTTCGCATGGCCCCAACACAAACACAATAAATAAAATCCAAGGCGTAAGTTCTTTCCAGCTTTTTTTATGGCTATGCCCAAGTAAATGCACGTGTTGATGACGTTTATTTTTAAATGCAATTCGCAATCCCCACAAAAAATACGCAAACCCAAAACCAATCAACAACCATGCCGCGATGTTATTGCGAAAATCAGCAATAAATGAAACTTTTGTTAAGGTATAACCAAGCGCTACACCAAGCAAACCTAAAATTACTGCTGAAACCACGTGACCAATACCGCACAATAAAGTAATTAACGTGGTTTTTAACATCGACCATTTGCGTGCTTTCGATAAAGCAATAAACGGCACGTAATGATCCGGACCAGTTAATGTATGAATCGCACCGATCGGTAACGCTGAACAAATTAAAATTGTAATTGCATGGTTCATGATTTCTCCATTTTTGTCATCCCGCGGCTTGACCGCGGGATCCAGCCAACCCTGTCATTCTGAGTCCTTCGCGGAATTTATCCTCGAGTGAAACAAAGGACTCGAGGATAAACTTCGCGAAGGATCTCAAAACTTGAGATCCTTCGGTCGTAACAAACAGGACTCCCTCAGGATGACAACAACACTGGATCCCGCGGTCAAGCCGCGGGATGACAAGCATTTCTAACTAGTTTAATAACTTCTTGTATACTCGCCGCTACCACCTCAGTCAATCCTTCACCAAAAGAAACATCTTGCGGCTGTATCCCAATAATTTTAATTTCAGTTTTACAACCCAATTTTTCCAACAAACCTAAAGTTTGAGCCAAACCAAATCCATGAGTAGAAAGCGCATCATTTTTAATCTTAATTTTAGCGTCATGTGCGGAAAACAATTTAACCGCACCAGGAACTAATTTCATATCTACCGCATCAATAATTAAAGCGCGCGGATATTTTTTAATAACGTCAATCAAGCCTAAACCATCAACGCCGCCATCAATTAAATCTACATTAGATAAATTTTCCTGTTGCAATAATTTAATTGCTGCTACACCAATCCCATCATCGTGACGTAACGAATTCCCTACGCCTAAAATCATGAATTTATTTTTCATTCACAAACTCTACATCAAGAATATGCGTCGAACATGAAATACACGGATCATACGCGCGCACCATCATCTCCAGCAATAAAGTAATTTCTTCTTGAGCTTTATCTAAAATCGTCGGTACCAACGCACGGAAATCATCTTCAATGTTATTTAAGTTTTGCCCTGTTGGAATAATGCAATTGGCTTTTTGCATATAACCTTTGTCATCATAAGTATATTCATGATACAAAATACCACGCGGGACTTCCACCACACCAACTCCTGCACCTGCCTTAACCGAAAAAGATCGATCTTCAAGCTTGCGCTGCATAGCTAATAATTCTTCTGCGGCTTTAATTCCATCATCAGCAATATGAAACAATTCCACAAATTGCGCCACAGTAATCATGTATGAATTATAACAAGGAGCTTTTAAGCCTAAATCCTCTGCAGCTTGTTTGGCGTCACTCGACAACCATTCATGATTATTATTAAAACGTGCCAGCGCCCCCACCATAAACGCATCACGTTTGTGCTTGGCGCGTTTCGCGGTTGAATGATCAACTAAATATTCATTGGTCATTTCTAAGTAATTTTTACACGAAGTTTCTCCGGTGTCACTGGAAAAAATATTCCCCCACAAAAACGCATAATCACCTGGCTTATATAAAGAAATATATTCCGTTTCGCGTTCAAACGCAGGAATTTTTAAGGATTGCAAAGTTTTAATATCTTTTTTCAGCTCTTTTTTTGCTTCTTTAAGTGAGTCAATAATTTCTTCTAAAATCGCATCACTTGGTATTATGGCCATCGCTTTAACATTGGTTGCCATCGAATGAATCAAACGTCCTGCAATTAAGTTACCCACGTGATGTCCGAGTTTTTTCATTTGCAATGCACGCACTACCACATCTTTATGCGTATTAACCAAAGGTAATACCGACTTTGCGCCAACAAAATCTGGCACCGCTAAAAAATAAATGTGCAATACGTGACTTTCAAAGTATTCGCCAACATTTAACAATCGACGTAAAAGTTTTTCTTGGCTAGAAATCTGAATACCAAATGCATCTTCGGACGCAGCCAAAGACGCCAATTGATGTCCTGCCGAACAAATGCCACAAATTCTGCTGGTAATTAATGCCGCTTCATCATAATGACGATTTTTTAACATTGCCTCAAAGAAACGCGGAGCTTCGACAATATCAAGTATGCATTCTTTAATTTCGCCATTTGCAACATCAACTTTGATGTTACCATGACCTTCAACGCGCGTAATGTAATGCACATCGACTTTTACATTATTATTTGTCATTAGAAAATACCTCCTTATTTCTTTCTAAAAATAACTTGAACTTCTCTTTCATTTGTTCAAAAGTTAAATTATATTTTTGCATAATATCTTGTTGTGAATTTAAATTCGGCTCCGGAATAATGCCGCGACAACCAAAACAATATCCACCATTACTTGGGCATCGCGCGTTACATCCAGCACGGATTACCGGACCCAAACATTGAATCCCTTTTTCATACACACAAATATTTTCATTCTTTTTGCATTCAACACAAACCGGATAAGTTGGAATCGCAGGATCTTTGCCTAAAACTAAATTTTTCACCACACGTACAAATTCTCCAGTATCGATTGGGCACCCTGGAATAAATGCATCAACCGGTACTATTTCATGAATCGCGCGCGCTTGCGCCGTTTCATATTTATTTGGATCATCAGGGTAGACTTCCTTTTGGTATTCTTCTTTGGTTTGAAAATTTTTCAACGCATTAATTCCTGCAATCGTCGAACAAGCGCCCAAAGTAATTAAAATCTTAGCAGTTTCGCGAATCTTTTTTAATCTTGGAATGTCAGAATCGCGCGTAATTGAGCCCTCAATGATCGCAATTTCATAATTCCCTTCAGTTGTTGCCGTCATCGCTTCACGAAATTCAACGATATCAATGACGCTTAATAAATCTAATAATTGTTCAGCGGTTAAATCAAGCGCGCATAACTGGCAACCTTCACAACATGAAAAATCAAAAAACGCAACTTTAGGTTTAGCCATTAAAATACCTCCTCATTATTTACAACTTGGGCATAATTAAATACCGGTCCTTCTTGGCAAACATAAACGCCTTCCATTTGACAATGCCCGCATTTGCCTACGCCACATTTCATTCTGCGCTCGAGTGACATATAAATATTTTCATCCGGCATGCCGATGTCTTTTAAAGATTTTAATACAAACTTAAACATGATCGGAGGACCAACCATTGCAGCAATGGTATTATTTGGGTCACATTCAACTTTCGGAATAAGTGTAGTAATCACCCCTTCATTTCCCTGCCAATCGCCATCTGCTTTATCAACCGTTTGTAATAATTCAACGTTACCGCCAATTTTTTCAATTTCGGCTAACTCATGTGGATACATTCTTTCTTGCGGTGTTTTGCAGCCATACAAAATAGAAATTTTGTGATAATTTTCTTTTTCCATCAAAACTTTATTAATCAACGAACGCAACGGCGCATAACCAATTCCTCCAGCTATAATCATTAAATGTTTGCTCTGCATTCTTTTTAAAATTGAATCATCAAACCCATGCCCAAAGGGTCCCCGAATATGAATCAAATCCCCAACTTTTAAAGAATGTAATTTGTTGGTTACATCACCCACCGCGCGAAGACATAATTCAAAAGTATTATTTTTATTTGGCGGCGAAGAAATAGAAATCGGCGCTTCCCCTATTCCAAGCACAGATACCTGAACAAACTGACCTGGGATATTACCAAGACTTTTACCGCTTAACAATTCCAACTTAAAATATTTATCTTGATCAGTAAAATCTTCCATTGCAATAATTTTTGCAGGCTCCGGCACATAGAGTTTTTCATTCGGTTGTTGTAAATTTAAATTTGTATTCATTCACTTTCTCCAACAATTTTTTCTACAATTTTTTTCGGGCTGATATCCGCCAAACATGCACGCACACATCGTCCGCAACCAACACAAACGGATTGATCATGCTTTTTCATTAAGAAATTAAATTTGCGATCAAGCCGATGATGTAATCTTTGTTTGGTTTCATGACGAAAATTTTCACCACCGGCCACTACTGCAAATGAACTTAACATACATGCATCCCAGCGACGAATTCGCTCGCCCTTTTTAAGACTTAACGCCAATTCATCTGCTACATCAAAACAATAACAAGTTGGGCATACCATAATACAAGAACCACAACTTAAGCAACGCTTACTTTCTTCTCCCCAAACTTCATGATCTTTATTGTTGGCAAAAACTTCTGGCAATTTATCAAAATCTTTAAAGGCATGAGTTTTAGCAAACCCATCAGCTTTTTCTTTGTCGTATTTTTCTTTATCTTTTGCATCCGCTTTTCCCGCGGTTAAATATTTTTTACAAAATTTCTTACCTTTATCGGTAATCGACTCCACCAAATAATCGCTACCATATTCATATAACATGATATCAAAACTACTTGTGGCATAATTTGCTTTAACCTTATAGCAAAATGCATCTTCATCGCAGATTTTTTTGCAATCTATACCGATGATGATCGATTGTTCGCGTTTGGCTAAATAATTAGGGTCACCATTACTTTCGGCGAACGCTTCGTCCATGATTTTAATCGCGTTTAAGTCACACGGCCTAACACCAAATAATAACAAAGGTTCTGCAACAATTTTCGAGGATACTTTACCATCTGCAGTGTATTCTAAAATAACTTCATCTTGTGGAAAGAAAAATTTCTTCGGTGATAAGATAGTCGGCTGATAATTCAGCATAACCTCGCGACCATTTGCCACATAATCATATTTCGGTTGGCCGCTTTTTTTAGTTAGGGCTGCGACTTTATAATTGGCCATCGCCTTATCAATACATTTTAAAATATCAGCTTTTGACATTTTCAATATTTCGTTCATGTTTTTTCCTCACAACCTGTCATTCTGAAGGAGTGCTATGCACGACTGAAGAATCTCAACTCATTTCGCGCTTGAGATCCTTCGGCTTCGCCTCAGGATGACAATACTTCGTCATTTTTTTAAACATATTATTGCTTAGCTGCAATTTTTTGTTCTAACCAGGCAATCCAATTTTCTAAGCCGAGATTATCTTTACAAGACATCTCAACTACATCTAACGCAGCATTAATTTGCCGCAAATCTGTATAAAAAGCTTCTTTGCTGAAATTCGCGTGATCTAATAAATCAATTTTATTTAAAATTGCAAGGTGCGATTCACGAAACAATAACGGATATTTAATTACTTTATCATCACCTTCCGGCACGCTTAATAAAGCGACTTTGGCATCTTCGCCAATATCAAATTCAGCCGGACAAACTAAGTTGCCAACATTTTCCACAATAATTAAATCTAAATTATCTAAATCTAACGACGCAAACGCTTTTTCGATGCTAACCGATTCTAGATGACACGCACCACTAGTATTAATTAACACCACCGGAACATTGAATTTTGCTAAACGCCTTGCATCTCGATCTGTCTCTACATCCCCTTCGATGATCGCCACTTTAAATTTGTTTTGCAGCAGAGGTAGCGTTTTTTCTAACAAAGTGGTTTTGCCAGATCCAGGCGAACTTATTAAGTTAAGCATAAAAATTCCCTTACGCTGCAACAATGCACGTAATTCAGCAGCCTTTTGATCATTGGCCGCAAGAACGTTTTGCATAATTTTAATCGTCATCTTTGGTTTCACCCTCAATACTTACAATTAATATTTCCTTCCCAGTTAATAATTCCAATTCTGTAGCATTACAAGACGGACAAATATATGTGTTATGTTCTACCTTGAATTTTTCCTGACAAGATTTACAACGCATTGTGATGGGAACTTCTTCAATGATTAATTCCGCACCCGACGCAATTGTATTTTGTGATATCGTCTCAAAAGCAAATTGTAAAAAATCAGGAAAGATTTGTCTTAACTTGCCAATTTTCAGTACGACTCTGTCAATTTTTATTAAATTATTTTTCGCAACTGTATCTTCAATCAAACTAAAGATACCCTGCATTATACTAAACTCATGCATCAGACCACCTCTAAAAACCAACTTTTGCGCTAATACTGCGTTGTATCGATTTTTCGAATGCTCATTTACTGGCATGTAAACTGCGCTTCGAAAAATCGATACGCCTTGTCTTAGCGCAAAATTTAGCTTTTAGAGGTGATCTGATAAATCAATCTCACACCCCTCCTTTTTTCTCCGCAGCTTGCGCCGGAATATCTATTACTTCAGCTTTTTGTTCTGCCATCGGAGCAGAATATTTTTGTTCCATCATCAAACATTTTTTGGGGCACACTTCAACGCAACGGTTACACAAAATACATTTACCCCGTTCAATCGCCCAAGTACGTGCTTCACGATCTACGGCAAGCGCATGCGTCGGACATTTTTTTGCGCACAATGAACAAAGAATACATTCAGGCGCATCTATCCCAATATGACCACGTGTATTTTCGTATATTTGCGGTTGCTTTACTGGATACATATCACAAGCTGATTTTTTAAATAAATTCTTTATGACGGTACCAAACATTTTAAGTATATCTGACATAATTTTTATCTCTCCGTACAACTGATACAAGGATCAATCGATAAAATAATTGCTGGCGCATCCGCAAGGGCGCATCCACCGATCATCGCCAACAATGGATGAATATTTGCGAAAGTCGGGGTGCGAATTCTAAAGCGATCTAAAAAATTAGTTCCATCCCCTCGAATATAATAAACTACTTCTCCACGAGGTTGTTCCACTCGAGAGAAAAACTCGCCTTCAGGAAAACCATTAACTTTAGCCGCAATCTCACCATCAGGTATTTTATCAATCGCTTGACGCATCAAATCAAATGATTGGAATACTTCGCGCACCCGCACCATACAACGCGCATAACAATCACACGCGGTTTCAACGATTGGTTCAAAATCAACGTCCACATACCCGCCATAACGCAGCATTCGCATATCTTGCGCAATACCACTGGCACGCAACGTTGGCCCAACCGCGCCTAATTTATGCGCATTTTCCTCGGATAAAATTCCAATATCCGACCAACGATGACGAACCGTATAATCCTGTATAAACACATCTGCCAATTCTTTATAATCAGTTTCAATCTCGTCCAACTCTTTAGCAATACGCCTTAATGTATCATTATCAATATTTTTACGCGTACCACCAACTTGACACGCACTAAAAATAACTCTGCCACCGGTGGTTTCTTCAAAAATTTTCAAAACTCTTTCACGCACCCGCCAAACATGCATAAACAAACTTTCAAATCCGATCGCATCCGCGGCAAGCCCCAGCCACAACAAATGACTATGAACCCTTGATAATTCTCCCCAAAATACGCGCAACAATTCCGCACGCTTAGGAACTTCAAGATTCATAATTTTTTCCACGCCTTGGCAAAAACCAACTCCGTGAATAAAACTACAAATTCCACAAATACGTTCTGCAACAAAAACCATATCCTGAAATGGTTTTTTCTTACATAACAATTCAAGCCCGCGGTGAATAAATCCAATATTAGGAATTGCTTCTACCACTACCTCATCTTCCAAAACCAAATCAAGATGAATCGGTTCAGGTAAAACCGGATGTTGGGGGCCGAATGGTATAATTGTCTGTTTTGCCATAATATCTTTCCTCTAATCGGGCACGGCACGCCATGCCCCTACGCTATTTATCATCTTGCATAAATGGAGCATCTTTTTCTAAACGATAAAATTTACCCTTAAAATCAATGCTAATATTCGTAACATTCACACCAAAAAGATCATGAATTTCATTTTCATATAAAAAAGCCGGTAAGCAAATCGCGGAAATGCTTGGTAATTCCAGATTGGTTAACGGCAATTTAATTCGTAAATCATAAAATTTATAGTCTTTATCAAAACTATAATCAACTTGTAAATGATCTGCCATTTTGGTACAACCAATTTGCACCAAACGATAACCATCATTCATTAAAACCTTCACCTTAGGTAACAATTCTTCCTTTTCAATGTTTACAATTTCCTGTTCTTCGTAAGACATATAATTTCGCCTCTTTAAAATAATTAATCTTTATCCTTTTTACCTTTCTTCCTAAGTTTTAGTTTCTTTTGTTTTTCTTCTAGCACACCCAAACCTTGTACCACCGCATCTATAATTGCTTCTGGACGTGCCGCACAACCGGGGCAATAAACATCAACCGGAATAGCTTTATCAATCCCACCCAAAGTATTATAACATTCGGCAAAAAAATGCCCGGAACAAGCGCACGCTCCTACCGCAACAACTACTTTAGGTTCACCCATTTGCTCATATAAATTTTTTACTACTTCTTTGTTTTGCGTATTAACCGCACCGGTTATTAATAAAATATCAGCATGTTTTGGATTACCAACATTAATAATTCCAAATCGTTCCACATCAAAACGTGGCGTCAAGCACGCTAAAACTTCGATATCACAACCATTACAACTCGAACCATCATAATGAACAATCCACGGAGATTTTTTAATCGACACTATGTTTTCCTCTTTAAAATTTAGCGAATCGCATATAAAACCATTAAATTACCAATCCCAAGCACCAAAGTAACCACCCAGGAAGACGCC
>Ga0209976_10001581_pt1 | contig 13410 bp, 11 predicted proteins | sample SumtaG_FD_182806 | JGI IMG/M metagenome (GOLD analysis project Ga0209976, IMG submission 182806) | Deep subsurface microbial communities from Indian Ocean to uncover new lineages of life (NeLLi) - Sumatra_00157 metaG (SPAdes) (version 2) | ecosystem: Environmental > Aquatic > Marine > Oceanic >...
TGCCTGGCGGTGACAAGATTGGTAAAAGGCCTTTAGACCGCCATTTTGATGGCCTTAAAGCCTTAGGCGCTAAAATTGAGTTTAAACATGATCAACTCCAAGCTTCCTGTCAGCAATTAATTGGCACTACCTACAAATTTCCCAAAAACTCCCATACCGGCACTGAAACTCTTATTATTGCTGCCACCTTAGCTCAAGGTCAAACCACTATTCAAAACGCCGCCCTAGAGCCAGAAATAGATGATCTGATAAATTTTCTCAATCAAATGGGCGCTAACATCAAACGCTTACCTAATCGGGTAATTAAAATCATTGGCGTTAATCAACTCAAACCCACCACTTACCAAATCATGCCTGATCGCAACGAAGCCGTTACCTTTGCTATTGCTGCTTACATCACTCAGGGCGACATTACTCTTAAAAATGCCCGACCTGACGATTTAACTGCTTTTCTAAAAAAACTCAAACAAGCTCAAGCTCAGTATGAAATAACTAATTCCAGTATTAGATTTTTCTTTAAAAACCCCTTAAAAGCCGTGGATATTATCACTCAGCCTCACCCTGGTTTTATGACAGACTGGGAACCCCTCTGGTCAGTTTTAGCCACTCAATCTCAAGGTTCCTCTAAGATAATCGAAGCAGTTTTTACCTCAAGATTTCAGTTTGTCAAAGACTTAAATCAAATGGGCGCGAACATCAAGTTTTTTAACCCTCAGCCTAAAAACCCAGAAGAGTTTTATAACTTTAATCTCAAGGATGATGACCCAAAAAACTATCATGGAATAAAAGTTACTGGTCCGACTCCCCTTAAAGCTAAAGCTATGAAAGTCACTGATATCAGAGCTGGGGCTACCCTGGCCTTAGCTGGCTTGGCCGCTCAAGGCAAAACTACTCTGACTGGCCTTGAGCACATTGATAGAGGTTATGAAGACTTTTCTGGCCGTCTTTTGCAATTAGGTGCTATAATACAAAGAATTGATTAATTAATAATATTAAATATTAGAACATTTAACTGCCATTATTGGCAGTTTTTACTTTATGCCACCCATAGAAGAATACAAAGGGACTCATGGGAGTCATCCAATTTCAAGTCCTGAGCATATTAGCTCTATAGACGCTTTTGAGAAACTCTTTGAACGCTCTCGGTCTATAATTAGATCAAGAGCTAAAGATTCAGGCCTCACTGCTTCAATTAATCTAAGTCACTTATTAACTGCTTTAGATCAACAAGTTCAAACTAACCCACAAGCTAACCAAATTAAAGATTTACTTAAGTTATGGGCTAAACCAAGCAGCCTTGAACTTGATAGTGTCACTTCTCAGTTATCTTGCTTTTTTATTACTAATGACGGCGGCTTTAATACAGATAATAAAGAAATAAGTCTCTCTATTATTCAGTCAGGTTTTGGAGCTGATGAGAAAGCAGATCCTCCAATTGAGGGAGAGGCAGGCGCTACTCTTCGTTTAAAAATGAAATTAAGCAAAATGCATAATAAAAATATATCTATTGAAATTAATTTTGGTGAAAAAGATGACGGTTCTGAATTGCCAAGAAATCATGAAGCAATTATAGGTATTTTAAAAACTGATTTTCCTGAAATGTCCGGGTATTTAGGATTTGCTTCAACCTTAATAAATAGCTTTGCCGCTTCGTTGCCCCTCGAAGCACAAGCTTAATAATAAGCTAAAAACTTCATATATTTATCGCAAATCATCAAATAGCATGTTTCCTTATTTGCTTTCCTTTTTATAATTGTTATCATTAAATAAGCTTTATGTGTGGAATCTTTGGCGTTATTGCTAAATCAGACAACGCGGCTCAAACCGTTCTCAATGGTTTAAAAAAACTCGAGTATCGCGGTTATGACTCTTGGGGAATTGCTGTTAAACAAAACGGTAAACTGGTTCGCGAACGCCATGTTGGTAAAATTGGTCAAGCCCAGACCAAGCTGCCTAAGTCTACCATTGGCCTCGGTCACACGCGCTGGGCTACTCATGGTGGCGTCACTATTGGTAACGCTCACCCTCATTTAGGTTGTTCTCAAAAACTCTGCCTGGTTCACAACGGCATAGTTGAGAACTTCCGTCCCTTAAAAGAAACCCTCATCAAATCTCATCAGTTTGCCTCAGAAACAGATACTGAAGTCGCTCTCCACCTCATCGAAGAAAAAGCTAAGAAGCTATCTCCTTTTAAAGCCGTTCAATCTAGCTTTAAGCAGGTTCATGGCATGAATGCCTTTATTCTCCTCAACGCTGACTCAGAAGAACTGATTGCAGTTAAAAATGGGTCCCCTCTGACTATTGGCTTGGGTAAATCCGCCAACTATATCTCCTCTGACGTCTGGGCTCTGCTAGATCACACCAATCAGGTTATTTTTCTTGAAGACAATCAACTAGCTCAAATCTCCCAAAACAAAGTTAAGCTTTTTGATGCCATAACCGGCAAAGCCCTTAAACCCAAAATTACTACCTTAGACTGGCAGGCTGAACAAAGCCGCTTAGGCAAGTTTCATCATTACATGGAAAAAGAAATCTTTGATCAGCCCCAAATCTTAGATAATCTAGCCAGAACTGATAAATCTATTATTGCCTCAGTCACTCAAGCCATCAAAACCAGTTCCCGAGCCTACTTTCTTGGTTGTGGTACTGCCTCTTATGCTGCCCTCTTTGGTGAATACCTGTTTGACATGACCGGCGTTGATGTTGAAGCCATTGTTGGTTCAGAATTTGCTAAAAACCAAAAAATCCTCTCCAAAGACTCAGTTTTCCTCATGCTGTCTCAATCTGGTGAAACCATTGATGTAGTTGGTGCAGTTAATCTAGCTAAAACTAAAAAAATGAAAATAATTGGCATTACCAATGTTTTAGGCTCGACTCTTTACCGCAAATCAGATACCAAGATCCTTCTCCGCGCTGGTCAGGAAGTGGCGGTCGCTTCTACCAAAGCCTTTACTGCCAAGCTGGCCATCCTTATGCAAATGGCGAGCCAAATAGAAAATGACCTTAAACCTACTCAAAAACTCATTACCCAAGCTGCCAAAGCTACCAAAGATATTTGTTATGGTAAAACCAGAAAACAAATCAAAAGCCTGGCTAAAAAAATCAAAGATCAAGATCACATGTTTGTTGTTGGCCGGCTATTATCCTACCCCATTGCCCTGGAAACCGCCTTAAAAATCAAAGAAGTCAGTTATATTCATGCCGAAGGCTATGCTGCCGGAGAACTTAAACATGGCCCGATTGCTCTGATTGACCAAGGCACTCCCTGCATTGTCATTGCCCCTAATGATCAAACCTACACTGACTCCATCTCCTCAGCTCATGAAATGAAAGCCAGAGGTGGTTTTATCATCGGCATCTCTCCTAAACCCGACCCAGTCTTTGACGTTTGCCTTAAAGTTCCTGATCTAAAACAAGCCACTGCCATTCCCAACACGGTTATTGCTCAACTTCTAGCCTATGATCTAGCCATTGCTAGGGGACTCAATCCAGACAAGCCTCGGAATCTAGCTAAAAGCGTGACAGTCAAATAGCCCGCTCTCGCCTAGAAATCGCTCAATTAGGCAAGCACTAGGAATTCTCCAATTGGCTGAGGATAATTGCCTTTTCTAATCATCTCCAAAGCATTGTCAATAGAGGGCATCAGTTTAATCTTATCAGGCACTAACTCAAATGGAGTTAAGCCTGACTTTCTAAGGTTTTCTCTTTCTTTAACAATTGCTTCATGTGTCAATTTATTGTCTGAAGGAGTTAAGTGAAAGTGATTTCTCTTTTGTAACTGACCGCGGGAAACATCAGATACTATTGACTCTATTATCGAGAAAAAACTTTCATCTTCTGCTGGTAAAACTGAGGATAAATTAAGTGATATACGAGCTGGGTTCCCTCTCCAGGGCGTTCTTATTTCCATCTCCATGAAAGATACTGATTTCATGTCACAATAAGTAAGTATTTTTAAACGAAACTGACTATAAAGACAATTTCTGCCTATATGTAAGAACCAATTATCTTTTTTACCTTTTATAGTTGTTTCTAATAGAGCTGGAATGCCTAAAAGTTTTAGGACCACATCTTTTCCATCTAAAGCTACCTCGCGGACTGAGCGAGATAATCTGGACAGGTCAATCTCTGATTCTGTTAATGTCATAAAACTCAAATGCTATTATATCTTTTTTGTCAATCTGGGCTTAAATCAGGTAAAATATATACACATGGTAAATAATGACAAAAAGAAGGTTGTGGTTATCGGTGGTGGTACCGGCAGTTTTGTTCTGCTCTCTGGTCTCAAGCAATACCCAGTTGATTTAACCGCCATTGTCCCGGTGACTGATGATGGTGGTTCTACTGGTCGGTTGCGAGACGAATTTGGCTTTTTGCCTGTCGGTGACATCCGTCAGTGTTTAGCCGCCTTAGCCCCTGAAAACGGTCAATTAAGAAAACTCCTGCTTTACCGTTTTGACAAAGGCAAAGGTTTAAAAGGCCATAACTTGGGCAATCTTTTACTCACTGCCCTTGAAGACATGGTTGGCACTGAGCCAGAAGCAGTTATTCAAGCTGCCAAGCTTTTTAGGCTTAAAGGTAAAGTTTTTCCCATTTCCAAAAAACTGGTCAAGTTGGTCGCCAAATACTCTACTGGCAAAACCATTGTTTCTGAGCATAAAATCGAAACCCACAAACTCGCCCCAAATGAAACCATTACAAACATGTCCACCCAACCTTCAGCTCAAATCAATCCTCGAGCCGCTGAAGCCATTAAACAAGCTGACTTAATCATTTTTGCTCCTGGCGATCTTTACAACAGTATCATTGCCAACTTGATTATTTCCGGCACCAAATCAGCTCTGAAAGCCTCTAAAGCTAAACTGGTTTATGTAGTTAATCTCATGACCTTAAACAGCCAAACTCATAACTTTACTGCTTCTGTCCATGTTAAAGAAATTGAAAAATATGCTGGTAAGTCAGTTGACTATATTTTAATTAACCACCAATCTATTCCTGCCTCCATCATCAAGGTTTATCAAAAATTTGATGAACATCCGGTTAAAGATGATCTCGGCCCTAACTCCAGAATTATCCGCCAACCCTTACTTGCCAAATCTGCCTATCAAAAACCCAAAAGCGATACTCTTAAACGCAGTCTTTTACGGCACGATCCTAACAAGCTGGCTAAAGTTCTTATTAAATTAATTGTTTAACTCATGCCTAAACCCATTGTTATTCTCCATGGCTGGGGGAGCGCATCAAAGAAATGGACTCCCTTAAAAAAAATTCTTGCTAGTAAAAGCCTTAAAATCTTTGTGCCTTCCTTGCCTGGTTTTAATAAACAACCTATCTTTGCTCCTATGTCCATCCAAGATTATGCTAATTGGTTAGCTAAATACTTAAAAACTAAAAAACTCTCAAAAATAAATTTAGTCGGCCACTCTTTTGGCGGCCAAATCGCTATTAACTTTACTGCTAAGCATCCCCAAAAGGTTAACAAACTCATCCTCATCAATTCCGCTGGCATTAGAAACAAAGCTAGTCTCAAACGCCTAGTTTTTACTCCCATCGCCAAACTCGGTAAAACCTTTTTTACTTTACCTCCCTTTTGCTTTTTTAAATCCTTAGCCCAACATGCTTTTTACCGTTTCTTAAGAGAACCTGACTACTATCAAGCCAGTCCAGTTATGAAGCAAACCTTAAAAAAAATCCTTACCGAAGATCAGCAAGATCAGATGAGAAAAATAACCCGGCCTACCTTAATTCTCTGGGCAGAGAAAGACACCTATACTCCTTTAGCTGATGGCCAGTTAACTAATCAGTTAATCAAAAAATCTCAGCTCAAAGTTATCCCTAAAGCTACTCACGGCCTGCCATTTCACCAACCTCAGGCGGTCGCTAAAAAAATCCTATGGTTCATTTCTTAGAATTAATCTTTTTTCTATTGCTTTTTAAAGCAATTCTTCGCTGTCTTTATTTTTGGCAGCTTAAAGAGTATCGTTGGGATCGTTTTAAAGCATTTCTTAAAACCTCTCAAGCTCACCAGTACTTTTTACCTACCCGTTATTTTCTCCGCCCCCGATTAACCTTAAAAACTCTTTTGTTAATCTATTTGTCTTTTTACTTCACCATGTTTATCTTAAGATTGCCTAACCTGGTTATTGTTCCCTTTGCCGCCTATCTAGCCATTCCTCTCAGCACTAGTCTAGCCGTGCTTTTACTTAGCCCTCTGACTAGTTTAATAAAAGACTTCATTATTTTTCTTGCCAAGCTTAAAATGAGAACCATGCCTTCATCTTTAAAAGTGATTGGCATCACCGGCAGTTATGGCAAAACTTCTGTCAAAGAAATCTTAGCTCATCTTCTGGCTGCTAAATATCAAGTCTGTAAAACTAAAGGCACTGACAATACATCTATTGGTGTAGCTAAAACCATTCTTAAAAACCTTCATAAATCTCACCAAATTTTTATAGTTGAAATGGGTGCTTATAAACCCGGCGAGATCAAACAAATCTGTCAGTTAATTAAGCCCTCCATCGCTATTCTCACCGGCATTACTCAACAACACCTCAGCTTATTCGGCTCCCTAGAAAAAATCATTGCCGCTAAATATGAATTAATTCAAGCTCTGCCTAAAACTGGCTTAGCTGTTTTTAACGGTCAAGATTCAAACACTCTAAAGCTAGCTCGCCAAACCAAGTCTGTTAAAACTCTTACCTATCGCCAACCCAAAACCCCATATCAGACCAACTTGCTCGGCGATTATCAGCAATTAAATCTTCAAGCTGCAGTCACTCTGGCCAAAAAACTCAGCCTGTCTCTTAAAACCATCAAGCCTAAGTTAAAAACCATTCCTAGCTTTAAAACTAGAATGATTCAGAAAAAAGGTTTAAACAAATCTATTATTATCGATGATACCTACAACGCTAATCCTCAGGGTTTTCAGGCTGCCATTAATCATCTTCAAGCGCTCAAAGCTCCTTATAAACTCCTAATCACCTCCGGCATTATTGAACTCGGCCAAGAATCAAACTCAATTCATCACCAGCTGGCCCAACAAGCTTTTAAAGTCTTTGACGAGATTATTATCACTAAAAAAGATATTGCTGACATTTTTCTTAAAGCTCATCCCGAATCAATTAAAGTTTCTTTTCAACCTCAACCTAAAAAAATCTTAGCCTATCTTAAAACCAACCTTAAATCCCAATCAGCTGTTTTACTTGCCAGTCGCTTACCTCAAAAATTTATTAAATCCTTATGCGTCAATCCATCTTAATTTCTATCTCGCCCAATACCAGCTGCTCTGATATCGGATTAGCTTTTAAAACTTTGCTTCAGCCTTGGCGCTGGCAAACAGGCAAAGCCTTGAGTCAACTAAATACTCAATTAAAATCCCAACTCCAAGCTAAACACTGCTGGCTACTAAACTCCGGTCGTAGTGCTTTATACTTAGCCTTAAAAGCCTTGAACTTAAAAGCCACCGATGAAGTTCTTTGTCAGGCCTTTACTTGTGTGGCTGTTCCTAATGCCATTCTTTGGGCTGACGCTAAGCCTGTTTTTGTCGACACAGTTAAAAACAACTTTAACCTAAGCATCAAAGATCTTCAAAAAAAAATTACTCCCCAATCTAAGGCCTTAATAGTTCAGCATACCTTTGGTCAACCCGATAATCTTCAGGCAATTAAACAGCTTTGCCAAAAACATAAACTGACTCTCATCGAAGATTGCGCTCACTCCTTAGGCGCTACTTATCAGGGCAAACCGGTTGGTAGTTTTGGTGATATTACCATGCTCAGCTTTGGTAGAGACAAAGTTATTTCCTCTGTTTTTGGTGGTGCTCTGTTAACCAACAATAAGGCTCTAGCTAAAAAACTCGACAACTTAGTTAATGATCTAAATCAACCCTCTGATTGCTGGACTTGTAAGCAACTGCTTCATCCTCTGATTATGGCCATTATTACCCCCCTTTACTTCTTTTTTAATATTGGCAAGTTTTTGCTTTTTCTTTACCAAAAAAGTCGTCTTTTAACCTTTCCTGTCAGTTCTCAGGAAAAAGCCTGTCAAATGTCCTTAAAGCCTCAACTACTCCCTAACGCCTTGGCTAAGTTAGCTTTACATCAGTTAAACAAGCTAGCCAAAATTAACCAGCAAAGGCAGCAGTTGGCTAAACACTATCAACAAGCTCTTAAACTTCCCCCAGCTTCTCCAGGCTCAATTTATCTGCGCTTGCCTTTCTTGGTTAGTAAACCTGAAGGTTTAATCAGCCTAGCTAAAAAACACCATGTTTTACTCGGCAACTGGTATCGGCCAGTCATTGCCCCTCAGGGCGTTGATTTAAAAAGGGCAGGCTATAAACTTGGGTCCTGTCCTCAGGCTGAAGCTGTTAGTCAGCAAGTCGTTAATCTGCCCACTCACCCTAAAATGACCCTTAAACATGCAAGCCGAGTTGTTAAAATAGTTAAAAGCTATGTTAATCATTAAACCAATCAAATCAAAAGAAACTTGGGAAGGTTTTCTTCTCAGTTCTCCTCAGGCCAATTTCCTTCAGTCCTGGAATTGGGGTCAGTTTCATCAAAGCCTGGGTAAGAAAATCTTTCGTTTAGGTTTTTATCAATCTAATCAACTTCAGGGTATAGCCTTACTAATTAAAGTTAAAGCCAAACGTGGTACTTATCTAGAATGCCCTGGTGGCCCAGTCATTGACTGGTCTCAACCAGCCCATCTCCAGGCTTTTATTAATCACCTTAAAAGCCTCAGTCAAACAGAAAATATTAGTTTTGTTCGTCTTCGGCCTAATATTCTTGATACCCCAGAAAATCGCCAAATTCTTAAAACTTCAGGCTTTGTTAAAGCCTCTATGCATCTTCATGCTGAAACAACTTGGATTTTAGATTTAGATAAATCGGAAGAAGACTTGCTTAAAAACATGCGCAAAAATACCCGCTACTCCATTAAAAAAGCTCAAAAACTCGGTGTTAAAGTTACTCAATCCCTGGATGAAAAAGATATTGATTTGCTTTATAAGCTTCAAATAGAAGCTGTTAAAAGGCATAAATTTGTGCCTTTTTCTAAAGACTATTTCCTTAAACAACTTCAAGCCTTTAAATCTTCTAATCAAATTCAATTATTTAAAGCGAGCTATAAAGGCCAAGTTTTAGCCATCTCCTTTATCATTTTCTATGGCCATGAAGCTGTTTATCATTATTCTGGCTCCAGCAGTCAACACCGGCACATTCCCGCTTCCTATCTGCTTCAATGGCAGGCTATTAAAGAGGCCAAACATCGTGGCCTGAAACGCTACAATTTCTGGGGCATTACCAAGACTAATAATCCTAGGCACCGCTTTGCTGGCGTCACCTTATTTAAAAAAGGTTTTGGCGGTCATCAGCTTGATTACTTACCCGCTCATGATTTACCCTTAAAATCCACTTACTGGCTGACTCATCTTTTTGAGGCTTTCAGAAGAAAATCTCGTCATTTATAATTAACCTATGGCTTTACTCTTAAGTTTACTGATTTTTTCCTTTGTGATTACCTCTATTGGCCTGGTGCCTTTTATTAACCTTCTCTACAAACTCCGTTTTACTCGTCAAGCTCAAAAAACCAAGGATGTCTTCAATCGTCGTACTCCCATTTTCGACAAACTTCATAAACATAAAAAAGGCACTCCTGTTGGCGGCGGTTTTCTGGTCATCGTTGTTGTCACTTTGCTTTTTTTCCTTCTTTTCCCTTTAGCCAAATACCTGGGTATTTTTGTCACCAATGTTTACCCCATTAAAGAAGAAATTCACATTATCTTTTTCACCTTTCTGTCTTTTGCTCTTTTAGGTCTCTACGATGACATCATGAAGTTTTTTCACTTTGATCGTACTGGCTTTTTTGGTTTACGGCTCAGGCATAAGTTTGTTATCCAGTGGTTGTTAGCTTTAATCATTGCTTCTTTAATGTTTTTTAACCTTAAAATCGATATTCTTTATATCCCTTTTATTCAAACCTTTAAACTTGGTTGGCTTTACATTCCTTTTGCTGCCACCGTCATTGTTGCTTTTGCCAATGCTGTTAACATTACCGACGGTCTTGATGGTCTAGCCTCCGGCGTTTTAATGATTGCTCTCTTTGCCTTTTGGTTCTTATCTGCCTCAATTCTTGATACTCCCTTATCTTTCTTTCTCACTCTCTGGTTAGGCAGTTTAATTGCTTTTCTTTACTTTAACGTTTACCCGGCCCGTATCTGGCTTGGCGATGTCGGTGCTTTAGCTTTTGGCGCTACCTTTGCGGTTGTTGGCCTGCTTCTCGGTAAAGTCATGGCCCTCATAGTTATTGGCGGTATCTTCATCGTCGAAGTCCTTTCCAGCACCCTTCAACTCTTATCTAAAAAATTCAGAAAAAAGAAACTTTTTGCTGTGGCTCCCTTTCACCTTTGGCTGCAATACATTGGTTGGGAAGAACCCAAGATTGTTACCCGAGCCTTACTCGCTAGTATTATGTTAGCCATTTTCGGTGTCTGGTTAGCGGTCATTTAGGCATTAATCATGAAAACAGCAGCCAGCTTAAGAAAAAAGCACCATACTTTTACCTACCAGAACTTCAGTTACTCTTCCCAGGATAATGACTTAATCATAAGCTTTTCTTTTATTCTTCATCCCAATATTGCCTTTAATCCAAAACTAATTATTAAAAACACAGCTAAACAAACCCAGGCAGTTGACAAACAGGTTTTAGACAATTTAGTTTTCCATTTAGGCTTAATTGAAATGTTAAGTTATTGGAAAGCAGCCTGCTCTCCAAAAATTAAAATTCAAGCCGGGGCTTTAGACGAAAATCAAATTTCCTGGTGGAATCAGTTAATTGAAAAAGGCATGGGAGAATTTTATTACCAGAATAAGATTGATTTTACGCAAGATAATTTTGTTTCAATTGTTAGTTTAGGTAATAAATTTAACGCTCCAAAAAGCATTGAAGTCGATGAAGAAAATCATTTAACCCTCATTGGTGGTGGTAAAGACTCAGTCGTTTCTATTGAAGTCTTAAAAAAACTTAAAACTAATCAGTTGGGGTTAATGCTTAACCCAACCAAAGCAGCAGATTTAATTGCTAAAAAATCTGGCATAAACACAGTCGTTGTCTCTCGCCAGATTGATAAACAGCTTTTAGAGCTTAATCAAGCAGGCTATTTAAATGGCCATACTCCGTTTTCAGCCCACTTAGCCTTTTTAAGCTTATTAATCGCCACTTTATTCAAATGCCGCCATATTGTTGTTTCTAATGAAAGAAGTTCAGAAGAAGAAAATATTATTTATTTAAATCAAAAAGTTAACCACCAGTATTCTAAATCACTGGAATTCGAAAAATCGTTTAGGCAATATTCTACTACATATATCTCTCAATCTTTAAATTACTTTAGTTTAGTTCGTCCTTTATGGGAAATTCAAATCTCCAAAATATTTACCCAGTTTCCCTCCTATCTTAATATTTTTAAAAGCTGTAATCAGAGGCAAAAAACTAATCAGTGGTGTTGCCAATGCCCTAAATGCCTATCTGTTTTTATTCTTTTATTTCCCTTCTTAAAACAAAAAACCATCAAACTTTTTGGTAAAGATTTATATCAAGACAGCACTTTAATATCTCTTCTTAAAAAACTTTCAGGCCTTGAACAGCCTAAGCCTTTTGAGTGCGTTGGCACTCGTGAAGAAATTATTATTGGACTTTATCTTGGTATTCAAGCATACAAAGATAAACTGCCGAAACTACTTGATTTTGCCAATAAAAAAATTATTCCTCAGGAAAAAAACTTAAATCAAAGAACAAATAAGCTTCTTCAATCCTGGGGTAATGATCAGTTCTTAACTCTAAAACAAAAACAAATCTTAAAAGAACTTGCTTATGCTTAATTTTGAAAAAAAAATATTTCAAAGATTCAAAGATAAGAAAATCTGCATTTTAGGTTTTGGTAGAGAAGGGAAGTCAACTCTCAAACTCCTTAGACAAGTTTTTCCAGATAAAACTATTGGCATCGCCGATATTAAATCTAAAGCAATCAATGATACCCATATTAAACTTCATTCAGGCAAGGATTATTTAAAAACCTTAAAACTTTATGATGTTATTTTTCGAACTCCTGGTATTCCAGTAACATTGGTAAAAAAATTTACTAAAACTAATGCTGCAATTACTTCTCAAACAAAACTCTTTTTTGATCTCTGTCAAGCTAATATTATTGGCGTCACTGGCACTAAAGGTAAAAGCACCACTGCTTCATTAATTTATCAGGTTTTAAAATCTAAATTTAAAACTCATTTAATTGGTAATATTGGTTCTCCCCCGCTTGATCATTTAGAACAGATTAAAAAAGATTCTAAAGTCGTTTTTGAACTTTCCAGTCACCAGCTTAGCGATCTTCATCAAAGTCCTCAAATAGCAGTTTTCCTAAACCTCTTCCCAGAACACATGGACTATTACTCAAGTTTTTCTCAGTATGTAGCCGCTAAAGCTAATATTACTAAGTTTCAAACAAAAAAAGATTTGTTAATTTTTAATTCTAAAAGTCCACTTGTTAGTAAAATCGCCAAAACTAGTCAAGCCAAAAAAATTCCCTTTCCTAGTCAAGAAAAAATTATTTCTATCCAAGACTCGCCCTTGATAGGCCAATTTAATTTGATTAATATCACCCCTTCAGTCATTATCGGCAAATATTTTAAAATTCCCGAGAAGAAAATCATTCAAATAATTAAAGGCTTCAAACCCTTGAACCATCGTTTAGAAAAAGTTGGTAAATATAACGGCATAACTTTCATTAATGACTCTCTAGCTACAGTTCCAGAAGCCACCATGGCTGCTATTAATTCTCTTCAATCAGGCATAGGCTCTCTTATCGTCGGCGGATTTGATCGGGGAGTCGATCAAGCCCCTCTAGCTCAAGCAATTTTAGACAGCTTAATCTCCACAGTTATTGTCTTACCTGATACCGGTTTTACAATCAAAACCATAATTGAAAAACATAAAAAAAAGCCGTTAAAGCTTTTAAAAGCAACTTCAATGAAACAAGCAGTCGAGTTAGCTTTTGCCAACACTAATAAAGGCAAAATTTGCCTGATGTCTCCTGGAGCTGCTAGTTTTAATATGTTTAAAGACTATCAGGACAGAGGCAATCAGTTTAAACAAGCTGTCAAGAATTTAACATGAGGTTGCTTAAGTCTAGTCCTAAGGTTAAAAAACCTGATCTAGTTTTACTCGGCCTGGTAGTGGCCATTACCTTGTTTGGTCTTATCATGGTTTACAACGCCTCAGTTGTTGAAGCCTTCCAGCTTTTTAGCGACAAATACTACTTTCTCAAACTCCAGGCTTTATGGGCCCTGCTTGGTTTTATCGCTTTGTTTTTCACCACCTTTTTACCTTTATCTTTTTTTAAAAAAATCTCTCCGGTTGCTT
>Ga0209976_10001582_pt1 | contig 13408 bp, 12 predicted proteins | sample SumtaG_FD_182806 | JGI IMG/M metagenome (GOLD analysis project Ga0209976, IMG submission 182806) | Deep subsurface microbial communities from Indian Ocean to uncover new lineages of life (NeLLi) - Sumatra_00157 metaG (SPAdes) (version 2) | ecosystem: Environmental > Aquatic > Marine > Oceanic >...
GGTGGTATTTTAGCTTCATATTTGGTATTTTACAGTAAATTTAAACATCGACTTCATCGATGAAGTGAAACTTTTTTTCACTTTAAATCCATAAAAATTATCAATACAAGTATCTTTTATATAATATCACTATAAGGAAAAAAATAAATTTACACAAATTTAATTGAAAATGCCTGAAGAAATATCTAAAATTATTGATTTAAATGAAGATTTAATAGGAAATAATGATCGATTAGCAGAAGAAAATAATAAAATTTTAAGAGAATACGGAATTAAGTCTTTTGATATTGTGGGAGCAATTGGGGCAGGTAAGACTGCTTTAGTAGAAATTTTTGCAAAGAAGTTATCAAAAACGTACAAAATTTTAGTTATTAACGGAGACGTAGCTACTAGGATAGATGCAGATAGAATAGGTCAACATGGAGTAAAATCAATCCAAGTTAATACGGGTAGAGAATGTGCTCTCAACTCATATCACATTTCTCAAATCGTAAAAAATGTTGATTTAAACGATTATCGTAATGGTATTCTTTTCATAGAAAACGTAGGAAATATGATTTGTCCCTCCGATTTTATCTTAGGTACTGAAAAGAGAATTGTTATTGTGTCAATCACAGAGGGTCCATGGGTAATACGTAAGCATCCTTTGTTATTCAAATTATCAGATATAGCGATTATAAATAAAGTTGATTTAATAGACGTCATGGATGTAGATATTGAAGAAATGATTAATGACGCTAGAGAAATTAATCCAAAGTTAAAGATATTTACAACCAGTGCAACAACCGGCTCTGGGATTTCTGAAGTTATAGATGCTTTAGAACTTTAACTCTAAAAAATAAAGAATATTAAGAAAAGAAAATAAATAATAATATAATTTAAATAGAAATAAATTGGTTCTGATGTAGAATGTATCGTTTATTTAATACAGAAATACAAGGATTAATTGATAAAGTGGTTAAGGTTTATCTTGAAGCGGATAAATTCTTCGTGGGTCAACTTAAGGGAGTTTCGGAAGATGGGAACTTAATCCTCAATAACGCTAAGAATGAGAAAAATAAAACTTTCCCTAAAATCCTTATAAGAAATAGTTTTTATAATTTTGTTTCAGTGGAAGAAGAGCCTTTCCCAATGCAAGCTTTAGCAGATAGAATTGCCAAAATCTTCTCAAAGGGTCATGTAGATTATAAAGAAGATCAAAATGTCATTTCTATTTTAAATGGGAAAATAATTGTGGATGAAGAGGGAGTTCGAGGCTCAGGGCCTTCAGCTGAGAGAGTTAAGACAATATTTGAACAATTTAAAATGGATCTTGAATGATTTAAATTTTTTTTTTACTTTTTTAAACTCGTTAAATGACTGAACTCTTCTTATTTAAAAGTTTTGATGATATTTTTTAGTTGGAGAGTTTGGATTACATTTTTTAAAGTAGCTTTACCTAAGGGAGTTATTTTAACAATATCTAAATCATCAATATTTATTTGTCTAATATAATCATTTTCAAGCAAAAATTCTACATCAGATTTCCAAACTTCTAAAAACATCTCTTTTAAATCACTAAGTTTTATATTTTCGTCTACTTCTTTACTCAGAGCTAATATTAGAGCTAAAGTGCCATATTGACTTGGGGTAATAGTATCGTCTTTGCCTTCACTTGTTAAAACAAAATATTTTTGTTCTAAGAATTTTGTTGTGATTAGCTCAAAACCCACATTGTTAAGATTTTGATAAACTTCCTTGATTATTTGTTCAAAATCAAATGATGGATCACATACATTTTTCAAATCCTCTTCTCTTATCATTCTTTGTTGATTTGTTAATATTATTCTTGTAATTTTTTTAATAGCTTCCTCATAGTTTTCATCATTCATGACTTACTAATCACTCTTTTCAACTTTAATTATTTTTAAATTATTGATTGGTTTTTTCATTTCTAAATTTGATATAATAAATATAAAAATATACTTGTTTAGACTCTTATCTTCTTCGATAACAGATAAAATTCTTTGAATAGCTCTAAATATTGAACCTCGTTTATTAAACGTTTTAGGAATAAATAAGTTTGAAAATATAATGAATTTCGAATCAACTTGAATTTTAAATGAAATATATAAAGAAATAACATAAAAAATTTTTTCAGGAGTAGTTAATTCTTCAAATATTAAACTCTCTTTATTTAACCTAATAAATTCTGTATTAATAAATAAATCCTCTAAATCATTACTTACTAGTATTTGATAATGTACTTTTAGATTTACTTTAATTAAAAACTTGTTTATTTGTACTTCAAGATAATTCATTATGGTTTCTAATTTTCTATAATTTTCTATACTTTCAGTTATTTCTTTGTTTCTATAAGGTATCGAATATGAATCCTTCTTTGAAATTAATTCTTTTTCGATATCGTTTAATTTATCTAATATTTTTGACATCTTTTCGGGATTTTTCTTGTCCAAAAATTCAGAAAATTCCAAGATATTATCCATTCCACTTTCTATTTCTTGAATTTCACTCTCAATTTCATAAGATTGTTTTATTGAATTTAAATCTTTAAAATCAAATTCTATAAGAGAGTCGAAATTTTTTTCTTTTATTTTTTCTTCTAATTCAATTTGAATAGATTCTAGACTTTCTTCATCATTTTTAAGTGAATCAAATAATGTTTGATAATCCTTTTTTAAAATGTTATAATTAGGGGTTATTCCATCTAGTTTTAATTGTGTTTCATTAATTTTCGAATTGATTTGATTAATTTCATGTTGAATTTCTTTAGCTTGTGTCTGTAAAGCTTTAATTCTTTCACTCTTTGTTAAATCTTTATACTCATCTGATTTAAGATCTTTATTATGCTCTTTCTGATCTTGTAATGGATTGCTCATTTCACGTGTAATTTTATTAATTTGAGTAAAACTTTCTTTCTTTTTATTAGTTAAATCCTGAATTTTTAATTTATAGTTATTTATGTTATTAACATACTGATCTCTTTTTATTTTAAGGAACAGAAAATCTTCTTCTCTGAATTTTAGTTTTTTTTTATTGTGATTAATAGATTCATTTAATTTATTTAATAAATCAGTTTTAGCTGATATAACACTCGATTCATCTCTAATTTTTGAGAGTTCTAATTCATTTAAGAGAATTTCTTTCTTATGTAATATATCTTTATATTTTATGCTAGAAATTAATGATTGAATTAATGTTGTAAACTGTAAAATGAGATTAGAATTTAAGTTTGCTATTTTGCTGTAGTCCTTCAAAAATGTGAGAATGTTTTTAGATTTATATAAATCTCTATATTTTTTAGCTTGATTTTCATATAATTCAGCAAAGTTCTCAATTGGTAATGAAGTAAAATTACTTATTTTATTATATATATTATCTTTCTGGTATTGTTTTAATGAGTCTGTTTTGAATTTTCCCATAATGAGGGTAAATCTATCTTTTATGATAATATTATTATTGCCTATTTTTAATTCTGCTAATTGAGTCTCGATTGAAATCACATCTTAATCTTTCTTTTTCTTGAATTTCTTAATAAAATCTTCATACTCTTCGTCTTTCTGTTTTTTTCGTTCTCTAATTACATCTAAAGGGTCTTGATCGTCCTTTTCCTGAATTAAATATTTTTCATCAAAGCTATTTTCGAATTTTGCTTTAAATTTCTCAATTTTCTCTGAGATTTCTTCACTAATTTCTATTTCATTTGTATCCTTAGTTGTTAGTATAACATCAGATAACTTTTCTCGCTTTTTTTTACGTCTTCTTCTTTCAAACTCTTTATTAGAGAATTTAAAATAATCATCATAAGATTTTTGTTGTTCTGCCCGTTTTTCATTTAATCTTTCTTTTTCTTTTGATTTTTCAATAAGTACTTTTTTTTTGGCTAATTCTTCCTTCGTCAATCTGACATCTAACTCATTTAAAAATTGTGAAAAAGTCCTAGGTTCTCTTAAAAATGCCTTTTTATAGTCTTTTAATAAAACTGGATCAGTATCGTCAGGTATCTTTGACATTTCAAAATTAAGCCGGTCTTGTATTATAGAACCATAGAATTTTTCAACTTTTTTTATAGCTAATAGAAAAATCGAATTTTCTTTTAAAGAATCTAACAGATTTAACCACTCTTCTAAATTTATGGTCGGAACGGATGGACATTCATTAATAATTTTACTAATTTTCTTATTTTCAATAAGAAATAAGCCAAATTCTTTTGTAAAATCGTTTTCTAAATTTAAACTCTTAAGATTTTCTTTAAATGCGTCCTTATATTTTTTGATAAGTAAATCTTGGAAAACAAGAAATTTATTGATATTTTCATTAGATATCCTTATTACATTTTCATTTATTTCATTTAATTTTTCAGAGATACTTTGAATGTCTAGTCTAAAATCCTTATCATTTATTGTATCAACAATACCTTTATTTTCTATAAAACTTCTATAAATGATCTCCAAATTAGATAGGTTACCTTGGAGGTATTCTAATGGATTAGTAACTTCATTAATTTTTTCAATATCAAATAACTGATGTCCATTCATGAGTTTCTTTTTTATTTATTTTTATAAAGAATTATTATATTTCTGGTGGTCCCGAGATATTTTTATTATTGAGCTTATTTTCTCGATTTTCATTTGGAATTGTACGATCGATACTATTGTAAGTAGTAAGATGTGTAGCTGTACCACCTACAAGTTCTAAGGCCCTATAAAAAATGTCATACGTCATAAGTTCAGTGTGTATTGCTTTAAATAAAGCTACTCTTGTGCCTCTTTCTATATCAGAACCAGAATAACCATGAGTTATTTTCAATAAACCACTTATTTTGTTGTTTTTTTCAACTTCTTTCCAAAAGAGATCATCATAAAATTCAGAAACTTTCTTGGCTAATTTTACTTCTAGCTCATTAGCTATTTTTTGAATTTTATTAAATTCATCATTTAATTTGGCCTGAATTGAATTATCTATACCGATTTTAGCTTTTTTTACTTTTTCTAAGAAGCCTTCTATAATTAATTTCCTTAATTGATAATCAGGGAAGTCGAATGAAAGATGAAAAGTAAAACGACGCCAAATTGCAGAATCAAGTTGCTGCTGGTGATTTGTAGCGCCGACTATTGCCAAAGGATATCCTTCATAATTTATTCGATCAATAACTTGTAAAAATGATATCACTGCCCTTTTTATTTCTCCTACTTCATGGATATTAGATCTTTCTGAGCCTACGGCATCAATTTCATCAAAAAATAATACAAAAGCGCCCCTTTCCTTTGCTATATCCGCTGCTAAATCTACAACTTGACGAATATTTTTAATAGTATCTCCTAATAATGGAGATACTAATCTATCTGATTCTACTACACAAATTGGAATATTATATGCTTTGGCAAATGCTCTTGTAAGAGTAGTTTTTCCAGTACCAGGAGGTCCATAGAGGAGAATAGTTAAATTTGGAGTTAAATTAGCATTTTTTAATTGTGCTTTAACTTCCTCATACTTCTTAAGAGCTTTAAAAAAGTCCTCTAACCTCTCTTTTTGACGTTCATTTCCAATAATGTCATCTATCGTTTCTCTAACATCTGAAGGAAAAAACACAGCACCATATCTACCAAGACGATCCTTTATTACATCATCTGTATATGTAAGTCTATTTTGATTATCTTCTTCATTTTTACTCATCTTTACTCATTTCCTCATATTTTTACTTATTCCTTAATTCCTTATCTAATTTTTCACAATACTTAGCAATTTCAATAATTAACTCCTTGAGATTGTCAATTTGAGAGCCCATGAAATTAAAGATTTCTTTTCGATATTGAATTGAATCCCTTATTTTCATTTTGTCAAGAGCTAAATATCTAGGAAAACATGCAAGTTTCATTAGATAAGGTAAAACTTTCTCATTTGTTTGTAAATCTTTAAAAATTGAATAAAATATATTTTCATCTGCCAATTTCCATTTTAAAATTCCCATATACATGAGGAATGCAAAATTCATAGAAATCCAATTAACTAATTCTTTAGATAAGAATCCACGTCTCATGGAAGCAAATGCTAAATAATATAAAATCAAAGTCTCATTACTAAATTGGGGAATTAATCTAATTTTCCCATCTGTTTGTTTAACTTCTCTCAAATAATTATTGGCAAGAAGAATATCAACAAAATCTTTTTGAGGAGCTAAAAAAATGCCATCCAACACTCTAAATCCGATTCTTTCAGCTATGCTTTCAAAAGCTTCTTCTTCTCCACTTGCTATGGAGTCAATATAGGGGGTGAATACATCATTTTTTAAGATCATTGGTATTTCAAAATTCTCTTTTTCAGGAAATTCTCCAAAGTTTGGATCCAAGTTATACAGAGAGGTAATATTATTAATAATTTGATATATTTTCGGAGACATTCCTGGAATCACAAAAAAATCGGGATTTTCTATTTTTTCTCGATAATAAGTATGGGGCATCAAAATGTTTCTTTGGCATTCATAAAATTGAGGGGTATTTTCAAGTAATTTTTCGTAAATTATTTGAATATTAGGCCCTCTAGCAAAAATTTTTTCTTCTATAAATTTAATTAAGCGGTATAAATAAGTGTATTCGAAATTTCGTTCATCTGGATTGGTTATATACCTTAAGACATTTAAAGCAGCTACAGATTCATGGAAAAACTCTATAATATAATCTTTAATATCTATTAGAGGGATTTCTTCTCTATATTTAACTATAAAATCTTTTATGATTTCATAGACATTTGAGCGATACATTGCAGAAAATTCAGATAAGGCTCTAACTTTCCTAATATTTCGTTTTTCTTCTTCTTGTCGAATTTTATCCAGTATTTCTGTATCTATCAATAGATCTGGGTCTAATTGTTCAATGATTCTGCGAGTTTCTCGAAGAATTGGCCTCATATGGCTAATAAAAGTTAGATATCTAGGGAGTAGGTCGGTCCACTTCTCACGTCTGCTGCTAATATTTAACACCTCCATACAATTTTAGTCTTCAGTATCAGCACCTACAGTTATTTCTGCAAAAATATTTGCTATCTCTATGAAAATAGGTATTTCTACACGACAAAGGTTCCCAAGTATCCATTTATTCACATCCTTCAACAAGAAACGTATTTGTGAATGAATTTTCTTGTTAATCTCAGAGTCTATAATTTTCGAAAACCATAAACCACCCCCCAATCGATAGCCAACTATTTTTATGAGAGGTGCAAATAAAGGTTCTAAGACTTGTTTCATCATCCAAGATTTAGGGATGATGCTCATATTTTGTTCATCAAACGTAGGATCTCTTAAGACTGGATTTGTTTCTTCGATTGATAATTTTGGCATAAAACTCAATAATAATATTAGTGCAAATATCGCGGAAATTCCATTAATGGTGTAAGATCCTCCAATTTTATCAGGATCATCACGATTTATACTTACATTTGCTAAAAACATGCAAATAAATACATTTCTATCAAAAGAATCAGACACATAGGCTTGTCCCAACTCTTCGTCAATAATAATGTATTTTTCTTCTAATATTCCTAAAATTTCCTCTGGAAAAGTATAGAATTTGTAAACTTTTTTTTCGCTTCTTCTTAAATCTTTTTCAATAACAAGCTCTTTTACTACTAATCCAAATAAATCAACAAGTTCTTGAAGTTGTCTTTTAATATAATTTCGCGGTTTGTTTGGATTACCAAACATGGCGAAGAATTGATGATCTACAATATGAAAGTCATTTCTTTTACTAAAGGCTTCAACCATTCTATCTATGATTGGTCCTTGACTCCCAGAAGCAATTGCTTTTGCTTTAGATGATACAAAGCCGTTTAACAATTCATTTATGATAAAATCTTGTTCGTGAGTTCTTGACTTTAAAATTTTCTGAAAAGCACTTGCAAAATCTTTTGTTTTAGGAAAAAATGCGGTTTGAATTTTATCATTTATGGATTTTATAAAAATATCTCCATTATTCTTCGGAAAATGTATTTTCATGTTATTTAACCTTTGAAGCAATGCTTCTTTTGCTCCGGGAATGTTTTCAATGTCACGTTTTTCTAATTCTTCAATAGCAACTTCCACTCCTTTGATGAAATTTTGAAGGAGTTCCGTCCATGTTCTATCTTGGTTTTCCATTATGATCTTTTATTAAAAATTATAATTATTATTTATCAATATCCCAATTCATTTCTCCAGCAACATTTCGAAAAGCGTTAATTAAAGGTTTCAGATGTTTTTTATCGTAGAGATTTGGTGATGCCGCACCTCTTTGAGCCTTCCATCCCATCTGAGTACCCTCTCCCATTTCCCTTTGTCCATATTTCATGATATTTTGGAGATTTCGAGACCACCAATAAAATCTTAGCCATTTTTTAGTTGGATTATCGTTTGAATATATAACAACTAGAGCTTTCCATTCTCCCATAAGCCGTTTAACAGTTATACCTGAAACAGGCATATAATAATTTATGGGAAAATCTCCTGTAAAATCAAGTTCTAAATCTGAAGCGGAAATATTAAAGATTGGTTGATTATATCCTTCAAGGATCACAATTTCTCCGCAATGTTGGCATTCATAATGAGATTTCATTTTGTCCATTTTTTTTTGGCACTTTGGACAGGTTTTGTTTTCAATTATTCGAAATTTTATAATATCAAGGTTTTTTTCCTTTTCTTTCTGCTTTTCTGATTTTTCACCAGTTTTTCGAAATTTTCCTTGAAATGTCCACAAATCATCAAACGATTCATCGATTTTTTCAAGGACATTTAAGGTATTTATCAACACGTCTTTATCATAAATTTTAAACATTCCACCATGTTGATAAAAGGATTTTTTCCAGAAAGATAATCTAATATACTTTTCACTTTTTAAGTAAGCGTTATGACAAATTAAAACTGCCAACCATCTATTTGGAGTTTTAAAAATAGTGATACCCTTCTCTGCTATCTCATATTGTTGATTTAAGTTAGCATTCTTATGAAAGTATTCTCCATCTTGAAATGCTCCTTCCTCAATTTTATTTTGTTCTTCAACCTTACTTACCTTGTCCTCTTCTTTCATTATCTTCTTACATTGGGGACATTGGAAAATTCCTGCAACTAAAGGTTGCATTTCAATATTACAAGCGGAACATTTCATTTATTCATCACTATTCATTAAAATATAACGTTCGAAATCCAAATTTAATAATTTAATCTCTTTTTTTTCTATTTTTAAAATTTCATCATTTATTTTCATTAATTCCCCTCTTAAAGACAAAAGAGATTCTTGAATCTTATCAACAATATCTTCCTCATTATAAGAAATCCTTTCAATAAACTCTAAATAGCCATATGCCTTATTTTTTCCAGAATAATAACTTTTTATTTCCATTAGTTTTTGATCAATGTTTTTTATTCTAAATCTGTAATTTAATAATGCTAAGAGTTTAGAATTCCATTCATTATAGATTTCAACTTTTTTATCTATTTTATCTGTCTCAAACTTTTCGTGCAATTTTATTTTCTGATCTTTAAGATATTTTATAATCTCTTTTTTTTCTACAATAGCCGTATTTATTTTTTTTATAACATTTTTACTATTTAATGTGGGATCAAATATATTAATTAAATCATTTATTTTTCCCTCAATTTCTTCAAATCTTTGGTAAAATCCTTCTATTGTGACTTCTATTTTAATAGCTTGATATATATTTCCAAATTGGTCTAAGATGTAATAGAGGTCATCAGATAAAGTATAATCTTTCTCCCCTATCTCAAAAATAAATGGATGAATAACATTGGTCGTTTCACACCTCACTCCCTTTAACCTTGTAAGAGTTAAATTGAAATTTCTCTTTGTAAGAAATTTAAACTTTTTTCGTATGATTAGAAATAGCGTTTCTGCCGGGATTGATATTACGTCTTGTTCAATAGTAATTGTTTCTGTTCCCATTTTGATAATAAAATCCTCCTCTTTTTGTTCAAACTCTCTCTTACTTCTGATATTTTTAAATAAACCAAGATCTATTGCGACATCAATAAGATTTTCACTCCAAAAATTAGTTACATTTCCTTTAAAGATCTCATCGAGAATTAAAACTCTTTCATATGATTCCCGAAGTTCAATATTTTGCAAATCTTCGAATAAATCATTTCTAATTACGTATGAAAAAAGGATAATATATCTCGTATTGATATCATCCAGAATTTTGTTGATTAGATTTCTGTCGTATTCTAAAGATAAATTTTTATGATCCATCATCATACCATACCTAAAATCCACTTAAATTTTAATATAATTGATAAAATAGTTTAGTTAAAAAGAGATACTTTTGTTAATAAATCATTCCTAAAAAATTTTTCTATTTTATGGTACAAGAGAGAGAAAGCAAAAATTTTTTAGTTTTACTTTCTAATACTATATTGATTACTTCTTAACTTTTTATAATTAGTATTTGAATATTAAAGTTAACTTGGAGATTTAAATGGGAAGAAGAAAACGGAAACAGCAATCATATAAAAGGGTTAAAAAGGTACCAAAAATATTCAATTGCCCTTCATGTGGTGAAAAAAGTGTCAAAGTCGTGAATATTAGGAAAGCTCCGATAGCAACCGTCAAATGTGGTCATTGTGGATTAACGAAGGATGTTTTAGTTAATTCTATTTCTGAACCTGTTGATGCTTTTGGGGATTTTATTGATATTTTTTATGCAGATCAGGAGCTTCAAAGATTAGAAAAACGTATTGAAAAATTGAAAAAAGAAAATCAATGGGGAGATATTGCATTATGCTATTCAATATTATCTGATATAAGTAAATTTAAAGCTGCTGAAGCATTAGAAGATGAGGACAATACGGATATGGAGGCTGCAACTGAATGGAGGATGAAAGCTGAAGAGTTTAAAAGACATGAGAAAGATGCACTTCTTAAAATGGAAGCGGAAGAGTTAGAAAGAGGCATTAAAACTGATGAAGAGTCATTATTTACTGAACATGATGAATCTGATACCAAGAAAGAGAAAAAACTCGAAGATATTTTTTCGGATCCAGGGTTTTTAGAGTTTTAATATTATTTTTTATTACTATTATTTAAAATATTCCTTTTGAGATTTTCTGGAATATTTTTCCAAATGGGAAGGCGCAAGATAAAATTAAAAAACTGGTTGATGCTTAATTTTTTCTTATTTATGAAAAAAATCCAATTTTGGAAGGCCAATCTATTAAATAAGTTCATTAAATTAATCCCAATTGGATTGTACTTAGAGGCAAAAAATTTAGCTAAAGAAGCTCCTACTCTATTAGTATTAGGGATAGATTCTGGATATACCGATTCGACTAATGATCTATTGAATAACTCGTAAATGGAAAAAATTGGTATTAATTTATCCAAATAATCATTTACTTCTGTATTAAAGCCTTGTTTGTCTACAGATAAAGAGCTTATTTCATTTAGTTTATTAACAGCATACCGGAATTGTCTTTCTTTAAAATATAGCCACATCTTTCCCATAGAGTCTCTTAATATCTTCAATTCATTAATAACTTCATTATCTGTGAATTTAAATTCATAAATTCTTTCATATTGATTTATCAATGATAAGAGAATCGAATTTGTTGATTCTTGATCAAATTCATCATAATCGCTAATTTTGCTTGTTATATTAGAATTCTTTTCTTTTTTTGTTGGATTGTGGATAGTATGTGTAAATAATGGAGTTGTCCATAAAGTTTCTCTGAGTTTTGTTATTAATCGTATGTAAAGATTTAAAATTTCAATTTCCGAAAAAATTTTGGATATTTTCATTCTTGGAATCAATATTTCAAGACGATATCTAATTTTTTCTATAAGGTTTAGTTTATTGATTGAATTTTTTCTTGTTCCTTTGTAAATTGATATTTTTTTGGTAAGAAATTTATTTACTTTAATCAGTTTCTCAATGTAGGAACAGAAATCAATGTCATATTTTTGTACTATAAAGTTGTGTGTTATTAACGGTATTTTTATTGTAGGAACCGAATATACGCTCTTATTTTTATTACTTGTAACGCTCATAGCGTGATCTCCTATTGTATAAGAAAACATAACATTTTTAAGAGTTTCTTCTAAGGATATAAATTTTCCTAAATGATTTGGGTTATTTGTAAAATATCCATGTAACAGGGTATTGATTCCCTTGAAAACATTATTATCATACTCCGAAATAATAACAGATTCAAATTCACCGGGATGATGCCGTTTTGATTTAATTCTTTTATTAACAAGAAAAATAGCTTGATTAGCTTTATGACAGATAGTATGACCCCATTTTAGAATAGGATCTAAATATTTTAAGAATTTAAATTGATATCCATAAAATTCTGGTCCAAAATTTATTGGAAAACCAAATCCTCGAGAAGTAGCATAAATAAATTGAAAAACATTTCTAGTCTTTTCTCCTTTTAAAAGCCCAGGAAATTTAAAATGTAAAACGATACGTGGAAATAATGCATCAAATCCTAATTTCATCCACGCTTCAAATAATATGATACTATCAGGGAATCGAAATGAATCTTTCTTATTTAAGAAATCATCACTTAGAGTATTGAGAGCAGGTGGAATAGTAAATAGCCAATCTGCTTTTTTTTTTACTGTTTGCAACCCTTCTTTAAACTTTTTTAGAATTAAAGGCTGAATTTGGTTTTGTATTTCATTTTTTTTATTATAGTAATTATTCATTACTCGAAATAGAGAAAGAATTTCTAACATTTGTCTACGTAAGTCATGTGTAACATTAACGTAATTAAGTCCCTCCTCATTGGAATATTGCAATGAATTCACTCAACCTAAAAATAAATTATCTGTATAATAACTCTAAATATGAACTATTATATTTAATTTTTTAAGATATCAAGTTAACGCTATTTAATATTTTTAGAAATAAAATGAATTAAAAACAAAAAATTAGATTATAGTAAAAAAAGTTTCTGAGCACCACATTAACCAGATTTGCGTTTAGCAAACAAGCTTTTTAATTCTCCCATGATAGCGCCACGTAAACTCACAGGGCTAGCTGGTCGACTTGGTCCGGGAGCTGGACCTCCAGGTGGACCTCCAGGTGGACCACTTGGACCAGGTGGTGGTGGTGCTCCAGGTAAGCTTCCTGACCCTGGTGGTGGTGGTGCTCCAGGTAAGCTTCCTGACCCTGGTGGTGGTGGTGCTCCAGGTGTGCTTGAGGGGCCTACAGGTGAAGTCATTCCTCTGGTTTTTAATGCTCCGATATCATTGCTTAAGGTATTCATTCTAGTTTGTAAACTTGAAAGCTGTTGATTTATCCCGGCTAATGATTGGTCAACTAAATCGGGTATCCTTAAGATAATACTCATGATTTTTTCAACGATATCACCAAATGCATTGACCTTTTCTTCTATGGGGGATTTACGGGCATCCGAGAG
>Ga0209976_10001585_pt1 | contig 13399 bp, 5 predicted proteins | sample SumtaG_FD_182806 | JGI IMG/M metagenome (GOLD analysis project Ga0209976, IMG submission 182806) | Deep subsurface microbial communities from Indian Ocean to uncover new lineages of life (NeLLi) - Sumatra_00157 metaG (SPAdes) (version 2) | ecosystem: Environmental > Aquatic > Marine > Oceanic >...
TTTTTTTTTTTTTTTTTTTTTTTTTTTTTTTTTTTTTTTTTTTTTTTTTTTTTTTTTTTTTTTTTTTTTTTTTTTTTTTTTTTTTTTAAAAAAAAAAAAAAAAAAAAAAAAATTTATTTTAGACAAAAATATTCAACAACCACACTAAAAACATTTTAATCATTCTAAATTCAACACAATCCGAAATAACGACATAATTATAAACCAAGCACAACTACAACAAAAAATAAAAAACAAAAATAAATATAGCATCGTTCCAGGTAATATGATCATAAAATAATTAGGTAGTTTTGAGATAAAAGTCCAAAAAATAGATAATACCACCACTAAAAACATTTTAATATATATAAATTCAACAAAACCACAAATAACCACAGAAAATAGAAGCATTATAGGGTACATGAATATAGAAATAAAAATAGGATGGAGACCCCCTCGACTACCTATATATTTCATTGTTATATAATTTTTTTCGGGCATTTTTTTTTTTTAATTTTTTTTTTTAAATTAATTTTAATAAGCTGTTTACATCCATAACAAAACGAGGTTTTGTTCCATTTTATATATTTCCTCCAAGTTTTTTTACATAAATCACAATAAAAATAATAATATCCAACTTTATAAACATCATTTTTGCAATAATAACACTTAGATACTCGTATGATTTTATTTGTCTTCCAACGTATTTTACATTTATTACAACAAAACGAACAATATTTTTTTTTTTTTAAAATCATTTCTTAACTTTTTTTTTAAAAAAAAAAATTATTTGTAAGATTTTAGGAAAAAAAGAAAAAAAAATGGAATTAGATACTAATTTTTTAAATACCAACCCTGATAATTTAAAAGGATGGCATCACTTTTACAATACTAATACTACTAATATTGATATGGAAAAGGTTGCATCATCTCCAGATTTACCAAGAGCTTTAGTTGGTATAGCTACAGAAATAGCTAAAACTCCAGAGTGTGAAAGAACAGAAAAAACTTATTCTGATGCATGGGCAAAAGAGCTTAAAATGGTGTTTGATGTAATTAGAAGAGTTTGGGATTATGAAATGAATCAAAGAATTCTAAACGAGCCAACTCATTGTTCTTATGAAAACAATGAAGATGATAACAGTGAAGGGGGCGATTGTGAGAGTGGTGGTGCTAGTTAAAGAATGGAAGATTTTTTTGTTAAAAATATTTTATCAATTGGGGGGGTTTTTTTTTTTTTTTTTTACATAAATCACTTAGTTAAATTATTACATTTATTTTTCCCATTCACTATTATTATTATTATCTGATGTTTGATACGAAACAAAATACCAATACCAATATCCAAGCATTATAAAAACAAGTACAATAAATAAAAAAATCAGAAAACAAATCGGTCTTTTCCTAATTTTATTATAATGTAAGATTGTTATAATCTGTCCCATCTTATTATCTTCATCTGAACAAGAATATCTCCAATTTTTACTGTTTGAAAGAAACTTTTTTATAAAGTCATGACTTTTTTGATTCCTTGGAAACCTAAACGATATCCCACTTTCTTCCCTAGTTGTTTTTAATCCATCAACATTATCGGATATTTCTTGAGATAAAATATCCATGGTTTTTTTTTAAAAAAAAATTAAAAATAATAAATTAAAAATAAAATTTTGTTTTTACCCCCAATTAATACCTCTTGTTACATCCTTTTTTAAATAAGCTTCTTCTTGTTCAGCTGCGCTAATTCTTCCACTATAAAGCCTTTTAACTTCATCCAATCCCCGACTTGTAATATTTCTTTCTGTTTCCATATTATCAATAATAGAATTCATCGTATTTCTTTTTAATAACCAATTGGAAGCAAATGATTTTATACTCATTTCTCTATAAATATTATCAAATAAATTTATATCAACGAGTATATTTTTATAAATAGAAAATGCATTCTCTTTATTTATTTCATTATCAATATCTTCAGGTTTAAAAACCATATTCCTTCTTGCAGATAAAATAAGACTTGAACCAATAATAAAACTTGGTTTATTCAATCTCTCATAAAACCTTTGTTTTACTAAATGATGTCTTTGAAAATTAATCATTGATCTCATAATATGAGGTCTTGTTAACCAATAAGTTTTAAATTTAACATTCCTAACAGCAATTAAATTATTAATAACATCTGTTCTATTCACCTCAGATCCAACTTTACCAGATTTTGAATCAAACACAGACGCAATAAAGGCTCTATATTGTTTTAAATTGTTTACATTAATCTCCTTAAAAGTAGAATATAATATTTTCCAAATGTTATAAATATTTTCTTTTATCAATTTCATTTGATCAGAAAATTCCATTTCAACATAAACTTGATCAATTATTTTTTTATAAGTAGAATTAACTTCAAAATTAGATATATCCTCATTTAAGAATTTTAATGAGAATAATTTTGCCCATCGTTTAAAATTTTTCAATGTAGATCCAATTGCTTTATCTCTTGGTATTTTTTTCTTCTTCATAAGATCAAAGTAAAAAGAGGAATGTATTAATAATGAAATAACATTTGTACTAAGGTATTTGATTTGATCTCTAGTAAAAATTTTTTCTTTGTTCAATTTTAAAGTTAAAGATTTAGTTATGTTAAGTTGATTTGGTAAATTATATTTAAAAACTCCTAATTTTGTACCTTTTTCATCATAGGTATCTTTAATATAAATATCTTTGTCAGTTAACCTAAGTGGAGTACTTAATAATAACATTTTAGCTGGGGTGTCTAACTCTTCTAAAAGATAGCTAGTTGAACTACCAAAGGATAATACATTAATTTTATAGGCATCTTTCCAAGTTATAAAATTCGGAATGTTTGTGATAAGGGCATCGGGTCCTGTAAATCCATATTCACCTCTAGGAAATAAATGCCTGAGTTTAATATTTTTTGTATAAACTACTTTTGAATATCTTGGTCCAGTTGTTATTTGCATTCTTGATTTTATTTGTATTCCAGTCATCATTTGCGTTTTTGATTTTAATTGTTTTTTAAAGGTATTTTCTGAAAATTTTGAAAATAAGTCTGGTTGTTCATATTCTTCTTGAGGTTGTTCTATAAAATTTATCCAAAATCTCGTTTTAAAAATTGGACGTCTTCCCGTAATTCTTTTATATGACTTTTCCAAGATGCTTTCATTATCAATCAAATATTTAGATCTATATCTTTCACCCATATTAAAAGCGGTATAACTAACAAAATATTCACCTAGATCATCATAATAATATGGGTTGTCAATAATATTTTTAAAATCTTCAATAAAGGTTTGTACATGAATTATAACATCATCTATTAAATGTTGTATTGTTACTAATCGAGTGCGTCCTCCAATTCCATGTATAAACAAATTGAATTCTTTTTGGTGATAATCCACACCTTTTTTTACATAATTTCCAATTTCCTTTATTGTTTTATTTCGTATATCTGGAGCTTGAATTGAAATAAAATATTTTTGTATTCTTTTAATTTTTCCTATATCCGGATTAAATCTTAATTTAATCCATCTTTTTAAGGTTTCGGAAATTGACTTATAATCCCTTTCATTGTCCCCTTTTAGGGATTTTAATTCATTAGATATTGCTTTTAATATTGCAATAAAATTCTTGGTCCATATCACTCTAAAGTTAAATAAATATAAGGCCATGATTTCTTTAATTTTAAATGATGTACTCATAATGTGCTGGACTACTTGGGGGGAAATTTCTAAAGTTCTTATCACTTGGTGTTGAGATCTTAAATAGGTTATCGATTTTTTGAGATATAACAATAATTTATCAAACTCAGTGCCTGAATCAATTAATTCGTTATATTTAGAAAAAACTTCAGCATAATCATTTTCATCAAGGGGTGTTAATACACGGGATATAGCCACACTTGCTTTATCCATTTTTTGTTTATTTAATTCCGTTAGTTTATACACACTTTCAAGTCTCTCAGCCTTAGTAATATTATCTTCATCCTGACTTAAAATTTTTTCGGTTTTTTTAAGTCTCTTACTTAATAATTTTCGAAATACCTTTTTATCAAAAACTAGATCCAGTTTGAAATATAAAGAAGCTAATAGTTCTTTTACTGCAACTTGTCTTTTCAATTCTTTGTTTTCTTTTAAACAAATTTCCACTTCTTTAATTTTTTTTTTGTATAAATTAAGAAGCGTGGCTCCTTCTTTGCTCATATGTTCATATTTAATTTCAAGATTTTTCAGTTGAGTTTTCAGTTTTTTTTCTTTTTCTTGATATACTTTTTTTTCATTATCAAATTTTTTACGTTCTTCTTCAGTTACTTTTTCTATTGCAATCCTATTTTTTAACATTCCTTGTAAATCTTTAATGTTTTCTTTCTGTTTTTTAATTGTTATATTAAACGTTTTATTTTTTTTAAAATTCGAACCCTTAAGGATTTCGATGGTTTTTTCATGTTTTAAAACAAGGTCTGTGATTTCTTTTTTATGTTTATTTTCGTGCTCTTTAAATACTTTCTGATCATTCGTTAATTTTAAGAGCTTTTTATTAATATCACTGATTTTTTGTTCGTGTTTTTTCTCAAGGGTTTTAATTTCAACCTTGTGTTTTTTATTAATACCCTCAAGGTCTGGTTTGATACCCCCCTTTCCCTTCATAAGACTCTTGCTTTGTTTTGTATATGTGTCCCTTATCTCTTTAATTTTGGTTTTAAAATTTTTTTTTGTGTCTAGCAATTTTTTCTCAGCTCTAACCAACTTTTTAGAATTTATTCTATACTTTTTTAGAAAATTTCCGTATTTAGATTTAAAAACCTCCATTTTTTCTTCATGAATTTTCTTTATTTTTGTAATTTCTTTTTTAATAATTGCTTTTTTAACCTCCACTTTGGCTTTTTTAGCATTAATTAAGGCTTTACTACATTTTTCTAATTCAGTTTCAATTTTTTGGATTTCTTTTGAATTATTATTCAGTTTGATTTGTTGGGTTTTTTCTTTTTCTAAGCATAATTTTATGGAGTTTTTAACATTTTTTAATTCTTTTTTTAGAGACACTAGTTTTTTTTCTCCCTCGAACTTATTTTTTTTGTATTCAACTATTTGTTTCTCAAATTCTTTTATTCTGTTTTCACAAACTCTTAATTTATTACTAGAATTATCCAATTCCTTTTTAATATCAATTATCTTTTTTTTAAGATCTTCGATGGTAACCACATGTTCAGCGTTTTGTTCACTCAATAGATCTTTAACTAGTTTTATTTCCCTTTTATCATCAATTAGCTGTTTAATTTGTACCCCATACGCTTTTTCTGCGTTATTAAGGGCTTTTTCCTTTTCTAATTTAATTTCTTCAATTCTTAAATTGTTTTTTTTATTAATTTGTAATATTTCTTTTTGTAATTTTGTAATTTCATCTTGTTTATTATTTATTTGATTTTGTAATTTTTCAATTTCTTCATTAATATCAACAGATAATTGAGGTGTACTTTTTTTGAGCTTCTTAAGTTGTTCTAAACATTTTTTATTATTTCTTTTTAAATTCTCAATAATAGAATTTTTTTCTTCGATTTTATTTTTATTTTGGAGTTTGATCTTTTGGATTTCAAGTTTTGCTTTGGCTTCGACTGCAAGATATCCATCCAATATTTCACGGTTATTGATAACAAGTTGCTTGTTATTTTCATCTAACTCGTCTATCAGATTCGATTGATCTTCAATTTCTATCATAAACTCACTTGTTTCATTGGCTAACTCCTTTAGTTTATTTTCGAGAACCAGTATTTCACTTTTTTTTTTATTTATTTTTTTTTCATCCCCAATTTTTATATTTGTAAGGCTATCAATTTCATTAAGAAGTGTTTCTTTTTCTTTAATTATTTTTTCGTTTTTATTATCCAATTCCTCATTATCTTTTATCAAAGATTCTTTGATTTTAAGTAAAAGATCGATTCTTTTATTTTTATCATCGGCATTTAACTCTTCTACAGTATCCTTTAAAGATTTATTTTCATCTTCTAAATCATTGAGTTTTTTTTCATTTTCTTTTTTCTTATTTATTATATCATTTATATTATCAATATAAATTTTCAATTGAAAATCTTTTTTTTTTAAGATATTGTTTTTTTCCTCAAGTTCATCTTTGAGTTTATTAATTTCCTTAAGGTTATTCAGTTTATTCTTAGAATAATCAGTAATTAATTGATTTAATATTTTTACTTTTTTATCATACTTTAACATATATTTGGATTGATTTTTAATCGTCTCAATGTTTGTGGTTTTTTCATCGGTCATGTCATTTATTTTATTTTTAAGCCGTTTATTCTCTTTTTTTAATAATTGAATTTCGGACTTAAGATTGCTCAGTGCTTTTTTAAGTTTTTTTATCTCTTCTTGGAACTGTTTAATCTCTTTTTTGGTTTTGGATTTAAAAATTTTAAATTCTTTTTCTAAATTATCCAATAATTTAGAAAAACGATCGCCAGCCTCTTTAAGGTTTTTAAGCTCTTTTTTTAATTCAATAAGTTCTTCATTTTTTTTTTCCAAATTGTTGGTTGATTTTTTAATTTGGTTTGATTTTTCATCCTTAAGACTCTTATTATTTTGAGTTAAAATCGCTATCTCCTTATTTTTTTGAGTTAAAAACAGTTGTGAGTCTTTAATCTTCTTTTCAACGAATTTGATTTTCACATTTAAATCAGATTTTTCATTGTTAAACTGATTAATCTCATTTTGGGTTTTGAATTTAAAATTTTTATAATTTACATCTAAATCATTGTATAATTTACTTAACGTTTTGTTATTTTTTTTAAGTTTTTCTAACTCTATTTTTAATTCAATAATTTCTTCCTTTTTTTTTTCCAAATTTTTGTCTGATTTTTTAATTCGTTTTGATTCCTTACTCAATTTATTGTTTAAATTGCGAATTTCAATTTTTAACCCTTTGTTATCATCAATTGATTTTTTACTTTGAGTTAAAAGGGCTTTTTTAAGACCCTTAATTTCCGTATTTTTCACTTCAACATCCAGTTGTAATTCTTTAGATTTTTTTTCAATGGCTTCGATTTCCACATTTAATTCAATTTTTTTTATGTTAAACCCTTTAAGGTCTTTCTTCTTTTGGAGATTGAATTCTTGAAACATGTCTTCTTGTGTTTTAAGATCTTTTTCAAGATCCACGCGTTCTATCTTGAGATCGGTTATCACCTTGTCTCTCTCGCCTATAACACCCTTAAGCATTTCTATCATACCACTACTCTTAACAGTTAGTTTTTTAACATCATCCGCAGCTTTTTGATCTTTAATTCGCTTAATGATTTCTTCAGATTTTTTTACATTAAATTTACATTTTTTTAAGAGGATTTCTAGATTTTCAATCTTTAATTCTTTATTATTTAATTTCGTCTTGGTGGTTTTCAATTTATATTGCAACTTTTTAATTCTATCTGAAAGTAAATCCTTTTCATTTTTTAAAGCAACATTATCTTTAATAAGGGAAGCATAATTTTTTTGAAATATTTTATAACTATCTTTCCATATTTTCATATCTTTCTTATAGGTATTAATTTCTTTTTCTTTATTCTTTATTTTGTTGATATTGGTTTGAATTACTTTCTTATCTTTCGCCAGTTCTTTATTAAAATTTAAAATCTTTTCTTGCTGGTTTTCTCCATCCAGATTTTTTTTTTCTAAAACTAGTTTGATTCTTTCTAATTTTACTTGTTTACTAATTAAAATTTGATTTTTTATAGAAAACTTTTCTATTATCCTAGTCATCTTAATTATTCGCTCATTCGCTTTTTCAACATTTGATTTTGCGCTCAAAAGATCATTTTTCAGTTTATTTATTTTTTTATCAGATGCTTCTTTATTTTGTTCTACTTTTTTCAATTCATTCAAAAGATAAATCCTTTCTTGATTGACTTCATGCAATTTTCTTTCAATACCTTTCGGATCATATCCAAATTTGAAATACACATCAGCTCGTTTATTAAATTCTTGTTTAATGATTTTTAAAACTTTGTCGTCTTTTCTTATATTTTCAGCAATTACATTCACAGCACCCTTAATTAAATTCTCTTCATCAAATTCTAATCCATATCTCGTTGAAGTTCCAAATTGACCAAGAGTTTTTAACCCCCCGCCACCATTTTCAAAAATTGTACTCAAAGTGAAAAATTTTAAACGATTGTTCTGATAATGAACAAATAAATTATTTTCACCAAGAACCCCTCCAATATCTGAATCCAATACAATTTCATATTTCATCAAATAATTATCTTCAAGAAGATAATATAAAATTGTTTTTAATTTAAGATCATTTGATAAGATTTTTAACATCAAAATATCACCCCATGTGTGATTATTGATGACATTGGTTCTAATGTAATGATCTGATTCCCTAGTCCTTTTTGAAAGTAATGTTATTGCTCTTTCTTCAAGTGATTTATTATCAAAATAAAAAACATCAATTAAATTTTTCATTTCTTTAGATTCAGTTCCGTAAAGCTTAGCAATATGATATTTCCTTAAAATTTTAGAAAGTTCATCAATTGATTGGGGTTGTTTTTTATGTTTGGATAATAATCTAATAGCGATTCTTTTAATATGTTTAGAAATTGATTCTAAAAGATTTCCTCTTTTATTATCATATCCAATCGAATCATTGTAAATTTTCTTCAAATCAGCTTCAATTATATTTCTAGGTTTTGTTTGATGTTGATTTTTAATAACTAAATTATATCGTTTAAAATCTTGATTTAGGTGGTTTATAGAGGGTAGTCTCTCTTTTCTTATATCTTTTTCAATTTCAAGTAAATTTACAATAGTTTCATCATAAACGTTCAACGCTGTAGCTAAATAAATGTTACCTTCCCCCCATTGGTCCAATGCACCATATTTAGAAATCAATAAATTATTTAATCTATGCTTTTCCACTGGGTCCATCTTAACAATTAATAAAGGTGGTTTATCACTTGGGATTTTCTCAATTATTTCAATTTCCTCTTCACCCTTCACCCCACTTATTTTATGAATTTTTTTTAGATGTTGATCAATTTTTTTTTTTTTTTTTTTTAATTATATATTTTTATTTTTTTTTTATTTTTTTTAAACTTTAATATTTTTTTTTTTTTTTTTTTTTTTTTTTTTTTTTTTTTTTTTTTTTTTTTTTTCTTTGATGGTTTTTTCTATCATATTTGAATCTACTTTATTAGCTAAATACTGAAGTTTGGAAAGTTCATCAACTCTTTTGTCTCTTTCTTTACGAATAATTCTAAAAAATGCATTTTTTTTAGAATTAAGGCCTGTATTATATTCGGATAGTTGGGTTTCTTTTTCCAATTTTGTCATATTTCCAAGTTTTATATCATTTATATAACCTTTTTCGTCATTGACTACAATTTTATATCCTTCCAATACACGTTCCCATATATCTTCAACTGCTGAGCTTTCAATAATGGTTCCTCCTTCACTCCAAATTAATTTAAAGTATTCGTTTGATAAATAATGATTAATCCTTTCATTTATATTTTTCTCATTTTTTTCATAATATTCATCTCTAACCCTTTCATCATATTTTTCAATATAATCACGCTCAGTTTTTCTCTGTTTTTCCAATTTTACAGCAAGAGGGATATCAGTTAGTCTAATACTTACTCCCTTTCCTCTATACTCTCTCACTTGATCCTCAAATTTATCTCTTTCCCCCTCTAATTCCCCCCTTGCTTCCCGTTCTTCATTATAAATTTGTTTCATTTGTGGAAACCCTTTATCAATATCTGGGAAGTTTACCTTCTCATTTTTGTAAAAAAGGAATGAAGCTAATCTTCGACAAGTATTAAGAACTTTACCTACAAAAAAAATATCAACCTTGTCTGGAGTAATTTTAGTAATATTAGTATAATGTATGGTTTTTCTCATTTCTGGACTTGGATCCAAAGACCATTTTAACAGTAGATAAATCCTTGAATAATTATCTCGACCAGACCCACGAGGACCAACCCAAAGATCAACATGTTTGTCGAAATAATCAAAGTTTAAAACTCTAACCTGAACATGTATTGCATCAAGTAAATAAAGCAAAGTTACTTGTTCACCCCATTCTTTATTATCCATAAGCTTTTCAATATGTATTTTAAAATTGGGAATTTTATTATTTCGGTCTTCAATTGGGAGTTTGGTAAGGATCTCAGAAATAGCAATTATTTTCAATGATTCAAACGTAATTTTACCAAGAAGAGTCCTAAGTCCTGGTATGACAACGTCTTTATATTTTTTAATAAAATTGCCATCCAGAATAAATTGAATTGTCTTATGAATAAGTCGTTTTAATTGTTTTTCAATTCCCCTAAATTGACAATTCCCATCTCCAATTATTTCATCATTCCATAACCAATCATTTGTGGAATTAAATTTAAACCTTTTATTTTTTAAAAACGTATCCAGTAGAAATTTTTGTTCACTTGAAGTTGGAACTTTTCCAGTAAACTTGTTTATAGATTTTCTCATTTTTTCTTCAATCTCCAAGTTTTTTAAGGTTGAATCCAGGGATTTTCTAGTTATTTGTGAAAAAGCTTTTATCTCTTTTTTTCTTTCATTATATGACATTTTTTTAATATAACGCTCACTCATAATTTCTTCTTCGAGTTTCCTTCCTTCATTAGAAATGAATGGACGTGGTTGGATTTTATTATGTTGTATTTCAATATAAATTGGATTTACATATTCCCTTTTTTGTAATATTGGATTGAAATATTCATCGATTATCATTGTGTCAAGATCGGGACCCCCCATTGGTTCCACTTTAAGGGGATAATCATACACCCTATCTGGATTATTTTCAATTCTAAAATCTTGATGTGGATCAAACTTATCGTCTATATCCATCCTATCGAAAACATCAGGGTTAACTCTCGTTAATGAAACATCAAACAATTTTCGTTTTTTTCTTTTTCTTTTAACATCTTTATGTTTGTATTTAGCTATTTGTTCACTCTCAAAAAAAAATAATTTATTTTTATCTCCCCAAAGACCTAAAATACTAAAAATATTTCTAATAAACCAATTTAAAATAATTTTTTTGATGTAATATGTTGAATAATTGTCAACCTTTGGGCTTACTATGTACATAGAATATGGGTAAAGGTCCTTTATAACCTCTAAACATAACTTATCAACCTTTTGTTTAACTTCGTCTAGGTTTTTTGTTTCCTTTTCAACAATTTCTCCATATTTAGAATTTCCCCTATCCCCCATTTCACATCCAAAATGAATCTTTAACAAAGCTTCATATTTTGATGAATTTCTTGGATCTCCTTCTGAATCATGTTTAATATTTGAAATCATAATAATAACCTTCATAATATTTGTATTCTCAATTATTATTTTATTGAATAAAATATCAAATATGTTATTCTTTTCATCCTTTTCAAGGAAATACCATCTTCTAGAATCAATCATCTTATAAAAATTTTCAAGAATCATACATAAATTTTCTGTTTCATTCAATTGATTAAATAAAGTCAATATAGATAAAACTTTACCACCAACTGGAGTCTTTTTTTGAATTGGAAGTTTATTTTTGATTATTTGATCAAATTTCTTGAACTCAATCCCATTGAATAATTTTATCTCACCAGCTAATGTTGTACTTTTTCCCTTTTTAGAAAAATCATATACAGATTCTAGTAAAAAATTTAATTCCTTAGCTAATTTATGAACATCATAAAAAGTTATTCCATCTTCCATCTCTTTCAAAATTTTAGACTTTTTATTCGGATAAGGATTAAGATACGTTTCTAATTTTTCTCCTGGTGGTTGCTTGTCCCAATCCTCTTTAACTCTCCAACGTTTTTTATTTATTGGCAATCTAATTGTATTTGATTCTTTATGATAGTTTAAATATTTGACCAATAATGGCATGTAAGAATATTGATCACCACCAACACCTTTATCAAAATAATCCTTGCTCATATAAACCCTATCTTTTTCATCTTTATACATAAAATCATCTGTCATTTTTTCCAATACGCGTCCAAGACTGGTCCTAAAGTTACTATATTCAAAAGTTTTATTTTCAAACTCAACAGGGATAAATCCAATTGTGTCAACGAAAGTTGTTAAAAATCCTCGAGTTCTTATCATAACGTCTTGATATAATTCATCAATTTTTATCCATTTCCTAAATAACTCATCTGGATCATTTAAAGCACTCCTGTCAATATTTTCAATTTTTATCGGTTCTATTTTCCCTTTATAAATTAACTTTGTAGTACTTTTTTCGTGTTGGAGTTTACCCCATAAACTTGGATCTGTAAATCCCAAATAAATTAAAATAGTTTTTAAAAACCTGACTGTTAAACCATATCTGTCATAATAAGGATAACTTTCATCTGTATGAATATCTCTTTTTATTAAATAAGCAAAAAGTCCAAAAATGTAAGTGGAAAATTCTTTAAAATGTTTACCATAATATACATAAAGGGGTTGTTTATGTGTTATTAACTCTGAGAGATGAAACATTGGGGTTTTAAGATTTCTCATTTTTGGATAAAAAATTATTCTTTTTCCATCTTCAATAAAACCACATGGACTAAGAATATCTCTCTGTCCCTTTATTATCGAATTAACAAGTACTGAAATAATCAAATTTCTGATATTTTTGAGTCCTGATAATACCTTTTGTATTAATTCTGGATATTTTTTATATAACTCTTTATTAGGTAATCGAGCCATTATAACATTATTTAAAATATTTGATGAAAACCCCATCAACCCTTTAATTTTTCTTGACAAATTTAATTTTTTGATGTCACCTTTATATAAAACTGGTTCAATTGGAAAGGATACGTTTTTACCTTGATATTGCAATATTAAATTTTTATCATTTATTATTCCACCCTCAAAAACAAAAAAATCATCAAATAATTGGGGGAGGAACCTATAAAATTCCTTTGTATATGGAATTTTGCTATTTTTAATTTTTAAACTATTAAAAATCTCTGTACTCCAAAGCTCTAATATTTTTAAGATTGATCCTCCTATAGACCATGGACCCTCTTCACCAAATAAAATTTGTATTTTTGACATGCTAGTTAATTCCCACGCTATACACTTGAAAATAATATACATAAAATCGGCTTTTTTAGTAAAAATCTCACCCCTGGTAAGTATTTTTTGGGTGAAATATGGAGATAATGTTATTTTAACGAATGATTTTAATTCGTAAACATCTGGATTATTATTATCTCTACTAATCATGCTTTTTTTTTTTAAAATTATGAGATAAATAATTTATAAATATTATATGAAATCAAAAAAAAAAAAAAAATAATAAAAAAAAAAAATGAAAATTTAAACAAAAAAATATATTTCTTTTAAAATTACCTTTTTTCCCCCTTTTTTTAACCTATTTATTGTCTACT
>Ga0209976_10001587_pt1 | contig 13395 bp, 11 predicted proteins | sample SumtaG_FD_182806 | JGI IMG/M metagenome (GOLD analysis project Ga0209976, IMG submission 182806) | Deep subsurface microbial communities from Indian Ocean to uncover new lineages of life (NeLLi) - Sumatra_00157 metaG (SPAdes) (version 2) | ecosystem: Environmental > Aquatic > Marine > Oceanic >...
CTTACAATCAAGAGCTCTTTCTTTCCATCTCCGTTTAAATCAACAAGTGGGTGTATTGAATTAATATTTATATTAAATCTATAGAGAGTATTACGTGAGTAAATATCTAGAATTTCAGTTGTTGGTATCTTTTCATAAATCTTACCCCCCCACACATTTGTTGTTTTAATTCTGCGGTTATAATAGATTATTACCTCACGAAAACCATCAGCATTAATATCACTAAGTTTTTCAACATTTTGAATAAACTCATAACTCGATGACCCCCAGCTATATAAACAACTAATAGAATCCAAAACCAATTTATAACTAGATAACTCTTTTAGCTCATATTCATTGCTGTTATAAACATCATAGAATTTAATATATGCTCCTTTGCATTGATCATATTTGGTTTGAATTCCAATTATAACTTCAGGCATCCCATCATTATTAATATCATCAATTGAAGTAATTGGCATTTTTCCCTTATTTGAATATCTATCAATATATATCTCATCAAAAGATTGACTAAATAAAACTATAGGACTAGAATCGCCAGAGTTACCACTATATATTCTGATCTCTGTACCTGTATAATAACCATTAAAACTTTCCATAAAATACATACCAACATGATCGAGGAAATCATCACCATTGAAATCTTCATAAGAAATTTGCAAATTATATCCAACACCCTCTGAGTTAAAATCAATACTTCCTCCTTCAATTCTACCATAATCGCTAAATAAGTTTAAATTTCCTGCAGAGATTTTACTAATGGTGGAATAACTATCAATATCAATAATCCGAATATTAGATAGGATGATACCCCACGATTCCACAAAGAGTTCAGAATAATCACCTAAAATTATTCCTATTTTCCCATCTTTTGATACTGTTGTTTTTCCGGGAAATTCATATGGAGGATTAGTAGAAGAGTTAAAAGCGCCTTCTGGAAATACTGGAGTTTCTTCCCATAAATAATCAATTTCAACATTAGAATCAGAATAATTCTCAAAGTGCGTTATTTGAGATTCCCAATGAGGATCGCTAATAAATTTATGTGCGCAATTAGAAACATTTCCAAATTGGAAAATCCCGCTTAAAATCCAATTATTTAAACTGTTATTTATGGGTAAAATTCGTACATTTTGGTATGGAATTTGTGTCATATTAAGACTCCATTTAGTAGAAACTTCTTTGTTTTTAATATCAAAAAGGCGAATTCTTGTACTATATTCTTCTTCTCGCACCCCTCCCCAATTATCAATACCTTCAATACCACATACAGCAATTAAATCTAGATACTTATCATTTGTTCCATTAACTACATCGAAGTCTTGAATTTTTAAATTTAAAAGATTATAATCTGTAAATTTGGTTCCACTATAATCACTATAGTCATAATCCCAAATATAATACCTATCATATTGGTTGCTAAACAACCCCCAATAAAAAGCTCCAATTCCAAAACTATCAATTGTTAAATCAAAAGGAAACTTACCATTAGTGATATTTAATCGTATTTGGATATTTTTATTTGAATCTATGAAATTCGATAATGTAGTTTTATTTTCATAGTCAAATTCTACATATGGATCAACATCATTAGTTCCGCGTGTAATGAGCCACATGTAATCATGTCTATTGCTATTATTATCAAAATTAAAATCTTTATAATCATTCCTAAAACCCCCATAACCTCCTTTTAAATCAGGATAGATATTATCATTCCATGTTCTTGTAGAATTATCCCAATTACACAAAACCCATTTATTATTTAAATTATCATAAATCTCATAAGTAAAATTATACCAGTTAAACGAGGTTGTATTTACTGATAATTTAGTTTGTAGTTTAAGAGCAGAAAACCTTTCAATTTGAGAAAGTGGATACTCTATAACTCCTAATAATTCATCATCAGAAAAACTTGAGGGTATTACTAAGTCTAATATTGTTTTCCATGAGTTTCCATCCTTCATAGCCTCAATTGTATAATTTCCATAAGTATAAGTATAATTTACAACCATTTTATCAATGTAAAGAGTGAATGCAGAAGAATTTCTTGCTTCTAATTTAACTTTTACTAATTTATTTGGACCAGATGTTAAACTATTAATATCATAAAGATACGACACTAGTTTAGTCGGTTTTGTATCATTAATAATACTCGTATTTATTTTTTTCCAACCCTCACTGGAAAAATTATAAATAAAAATATCAATCTGTTCAATGACATCATTAAGCACATATCCATCGTATTCAATAGTTATATGTTGTAACTCACTTTCAATTGGTTGAGATAGATTAAATGATAACTCCATGTTAATTTTATGTTCTCCCTCAGAACTTATTGAATTTAAAATCCAATATGAATTATCACCACTTTCAACGGTTCCTATTGATGATCTATCCAATGTTGTACCATTTTTTAATGATTTTGATGATTCCGATGAATTATAAGAAGTAATTATAAGATTTGTATTCTGATCGCCCCCTAAAGCAAATATTTTATCAGAAGATGATCCGTTTATAATTTGAATATTGTTTGGATGTAATAATGTCGATGTATCCCAAGTATTATTCCATTGAATTTGACTAGGGTCTCCCCAAGTGCTGTGTATTTTTCCATTAATCCTGTTATAAAAATTAGAACCTGTTGAGGATCCTTCAGTTGGGTTTTCATATGTCCCCTTATAATCATATTGACGATAAAATCTATAAGGAAAATCAAAAATAGAAGTATTCCAAAAAATGGTTCCATTAGAACCATCAATTGCTAATAATTTTGTACATTTTGATAATAATGCTCTATATATATTTTCATTATCCACTTCCAATCTATCTAATTCAATTGATTCTTCCCCTGAAAGACCTTTAATAATTTCAGAAATTTCAGGAGGTATAGTTGAGGGAATTATCCATGCAGCATAATCTTCAATTCCGTCATCAGTAACATCTCCTACATTCATTAAATCCCTTAGTCCGCCATAATATTGAGAGGAAGGTATATTGTAAGTCCAAATTATGTTTCCTGTCTTTCCATCTATTGTATATAATCCACTTATAACTTTTGGTTTTTCTAAGTTTTCATCATAAATTGAACTAATCCACCTTGGTTCAAAATTACGTATTTGTTTGATTAAGAAGTCTTCAAATCCATTATCATTTAAATCGTTAATCTCTGTTACTTCTAATTCGAAATTTTCATTAGTTCTTACCCAAAAGACGTCATCATTTTTAATATCAATGCATAAATAACGACCATTAGCACTAATAGCAAATAAGTCATCAAATCCATCATCATTTAAATCTCCTACATTTAAAAGATAATGCCCCTTTTCGGATGTTGGCCCATAATCTCTTAAATCATATTGATCTGGATCTTTATATACAACTTCTGGATATTGTGAGAGTAGATCATTAATATCATACCGATTAATTTGAGCTTTGGCAGAAGAATAATAACCAGTATCTGCAATATCATAACCATAAAAATAAATTTGGACATCAGAATCTAATTTAATTATTTCTGGATAAGAACTGAAATATGGACCAACATCCGCGTAAGAATAAGTCCAATTTCGACTAATACTGATATTAATTAGTTCAAATTCCGATTCTGTATTTATGTGAAATATTCTACCTTCAATTATATTTTGAGTTTTATGAACATAATCAAGATCACAAGCAATCGATATATATTCTACTTTCCCATCATTATCAATATCAGGAACTTCATATACCTTAATCCCCGATTTCCGAAATATCCTTTCAATTGATGAATAGGGGGAGCTTGAAGGAATGTCATACATCGCGCCCTTGGGTATTTTTGATACATTGTAGCATAAAGCATTACCAAGCTCATAACCCGATTTTCCTGAAATGACTCTTAAATATCCATCATCAGCTGCAATTAGAATATCATCAATTTCATCATTATTTACATCATTAATTATTGTTATATCATCTATCGAGTTAGGTACTTCTACAGAAGTAGTGCCCCCATAACTAATTTGTATTATCGTTTCTCTTACTTTAAATGTCCATAGTTTTCTGCTTGTTTTTGAATCAAAAGCAATTAATTTTCCTTCTTCAGATCCAGCAATAATTGTTTCAAAACCATTATTGTTAATATCTTCCAGTACTTCTAATTTCCAAACATCATTAGAAAAGTCTTTATCATTCATCCATATTTTATTACCAGACTTTCCATTTACAATAATTAATCTATACCATGAGCTTATTACAATTTCTGATATCGAATCGCCTGTAATATCATTGATTACTTTTAGATCCCATGTATATGTAATGAAATCTTGTTTTTCATAAGTTTCAGTACTGATACCTTCTATAATAGGTTTAAACTTCCATATTTCTGATGCGTTATTAGAAGAAATCGCAATAAGATTTGGATGTTCATTATGATAAGTAATAAGAACAATATCATCATTGTTATCACCTGATATATCTTCAATGATGTCAAAATCAATCACAGGTCCAAATGTTCTATAGCTCATGCTAATAAAACCATCTAAGGTAATGGTAGCAAGACCTTCATCGGTTCCTACAACGATTAATGGTTCTCCTCCCTTAGTAAAATTAACTAATTTAGGCTGCATGGTTGGTCCAGTCCCAGGTAAGCCTATACCCATTTTCCACAAAATAGAATCTACACCAGAATCACTTGATTGAGTCTTAAGATTGCGTGAGTTATCATCATTAAATAAATTCAATGGATATATTTGTATAACTGGCATTATTACAATAAAAATTAAAACTATAGCAGTAAAAATTCTATTTTTCAGTTTGAAATTAATTCTAAACTTCATTATAAATAAATTGAAGATTTTACCCTCCTAGTGTCGGATTTTCTAATTCCAGAGTTTATACAACTTTATTGATATTATCCATTTGGATTAATTTTACATTGGGATGATTAAGTATTAAATTTTTTCTCATTTATTAGATATTTACCAAATGAATAATTTAAATTTTTGATGCATGATTTAAGGATCTCTCAATTTCAATTTAAAACCATCAATCAAAAAAGTGCATAATAGAAAATTCAAAGAAATGAACAAAGAAAGAAAAGGTGGGGAATGGTTTAAACCTACTCCAGAACTTTTAGATTTTATCGAAAAATTAGAGCTAAATTGTTTTGTTTTATGGAAACAAACTAGAGATATATATAAATAATTTTAAATTCTTCATAATTATAGGAGGAGATAAAATGTCCTTAGAATTTCTCAATGCTTTTAAATTTATGAAAAAGGATTCTTTTTTACATAATTTAGATCCCAGAACGAAATTAGTATTCGCAGTGATATATACGATAAGTGCTTTATTATTTAAACAAATTATCCTTTTATTACTTATATTATTAAGTTTGATCCCGTTAATTCTTGTCGGTAAATTGTTTAAGCAGTGGATCAAAAGCATTCGTAGTTTAGCATTTCTGATGTTATTTATTATCATATTGAATACACTTTTCCTATCATTGTCATTTGCTATTGCTATGATTATTAGAATTTGTGTAATGGTTTCGGCTTTCTCAATCTTTTTTCTAACGGTTGATCCTAATGATTTAGCTCTTTCTTTAATTTCAATGAGAATTCCATTTGAAATCGCATTCGCATTTTCGTTAGCATTTAGATTTGTTCCTACAATAGCAATTGAAGCTCAAAACATATTGGACGCTCAACAAAGCAGAGGATACGAAATGCAAAAAAAAGGATTAATTAGCCAAATAAAAAATCTATTCCCATTGTTAATTCCGTTAATAATTTGCTCTATCAGAAGAGCTTTTAACGTAGCGGAAGCTCTTGAATCTAGAGCCTTTGGGAGTAATAAGGAGCGTACATATTATTATACAATCAAATATACCCTAAAGGATTGGCTATTTACGATTTACTTATTGTGTTTTTTAATTTTATTAATTATTGTTAGAATTAATTTTACGATTATGCCTGAAATCTTAAAGTGGGGCTTACCGGTTTGATAATTTAAATTTTTGACCTAAGAATTTAAAAAAGATATGAGTATATTAAAGGTTCTTAAAATTCGGTTTGTTATTTTTTTAATTCAAATATCAATTTTAATCCTTACAATAAACTTATTTGATTATAAATATTACTTAAACCTTTTATTCTTTCCCAAACCTTCCAATACTACTGAAGAGCAAATAGTTATAATTAAATGGTTAGCTAATTACATATTGTATAAAGATTGGAATGATTTATTTTTTATGTACACAATTTGGCTTCCAATTTCAATAATTCCTGTTCTTATTTATAACAATTATAAACGAGCGTATTCTATGAATTTTTTAACTTTCTTTTTCCCTAATTTTTTTCTCTATGCTTTTTTAGGGAATTATTATCGCCCATATTTTAACGCAAATTTTCTGAATTTGTTTATAAAAACCATAATACTTGGCATTACAATTATACTCTTTTCAATCGGATTGTCCTTAGCTTTAAAAGCAATCAGAAGGTCTAAACCTGAATTACAACGAGATGATTTACACATGATGGCTGAGTTAATAAGATCTAAATGCCCACAGTGTGGAACAGAATTCGAATCTCGTCCGAAAATATGTTATAATTGCAATACAGATTTGACGATTAAAAGTGGGGATAAATTTATAGATACAGTATAATTGTAAAAAGTAATGATAGAGCCTTATAAAGCCTGCGGATTGAAATTAGATCATTTTAAGTAATAAACTTTAAATCAGGTTTGACTGAAGAAGAGGGGAATTTTTTCCAAAATTTTTATTACGAATTTATTTCAGATGACTTAACATTTATAATCACTCTTAACAGAATTATTTTTTCTTAAAAAATATTACACGAATCTAATTCATTATATTTAATCATTAGCAATAGACCAGACAATAAAAAGAACAATAAGACAAAATGAAAGTATAAATAATAAAATAATAATAACTTTACGGTAATTTTCCTCAATCTTTTTTACACCTGGGTGCTTAGATGGTATTATTCGGCTATTTAAATCAATTTTATTTAACGAAGTGAAAGATTCTAAAAAATTATTCAATTGTTGCGCATAATCAACCGTAAATGGAGAGTCTCTTAAGTATGAAAGATATTTTGGTTTTTGAGAAATAAATTCAAGAGTTAAAAAATTATATTCTCCCGCTATAAATTTAATTCCTCTCGTGTAAGGAATATTACGGGTGAAAACATTAAACCTTTTGATATCTTGCAATTTAAAGGATCCCCGGTTGATACGTAATTTAGACCAAAATCTCTCATAAATTAAAATATTGTCAGCATTATCAATCTTAAAAATCAATTCAACATTTTTATATAATAAACCAATAATAAAAGTTATGGTCACCAGTGATCCCATAAATATATCAAACCAAAACTCATGTCGTAAAAAAATAGGAGGAAATACCCACATAATCATTGATGTAAAAGACAATAGTAATATTAAATACCAATGTGTTTTAAGATGTATTTTTATTATTGGAATATCCTCTTCTGATGAATCCATATTGAAGTTATTTTTGTCCTTATTATTATCTTTCCTTAGATAAGTTTGCTTTGTATTTCTGACATTTAATTTTTTCTATTATTTCACTCTTTCAATACTTCTAAGTCATTAGTAATACGTAACTCAGTTAGGAGCAATTCACTTAAGTTAAGTAATTTGGTTTTAACATATTCAAAAACAAGTAATATTAATTTTTAGAATTTAATGCCATTTAATTTCCTAGTTGCCTTTTCTCTTTCTTTTACTGAATTAAACAGGCAAATATTTTAACTTTTTAAATACCGTTTTACAACAAGTGTATAAGGTTACTTTTTCTTAGATAATTATTAGAGCTTTCTTTTATAATTTTTATAGACTTTATATACCACGCTACTTAAGATAAGACCAAGAAAGAATGTTAATAATGTTATTCCATTATAATATACAAGTGCTAGAATTAAGCCTATAGTTATATAGAAATTTATTGAAATAATTGCGAATAGTCCCCATTTTAACCGTTCTAGAATCTCTTTTTTAGTAAAAGATTCATTCTGCTCTTTTTCTCTTTGATTCTTACTTTCCATCATAAATTTACCTCACATATTTATTTGGATTTTTAATTTAGTCCTTTGCAATTCTTTTATTCCAAATGAATATTTAAATGTTTCGTCCTCTTCCTTTTTTATCGGTTGGTATTAAATAAAAGGAAAGGGGAAATACTTAGATTATAGATTATCGACCAAAGAGGAGGGATTTTTTTACACATCCTAGAAAATTGTGGAAGAAATCATTATATTGACTTTTTAAATATTGTTTTAAAAAAATCTGAAGTTCTTTACGGAAAATCATTTAATATTTATTCCTCCATTTATATTTACGGTATCCATAGTAAGAAATCAATAAGACCGCAAGACCAAGAAAAAAGAACCCATAACTAGAAGCATAGCGGAGATAACTTACTTTAATCTCACCATAAAAATAAGTATTTTCTTCAGCACTAATTAAAATAGAACCTTCTTGAAATGGTGGAGTCAATTTTATAGTTGTAGTAAATCCTATTGTACTAATAACTTCATAATAGGGTTCTTCATTTTCCCCAAAAGAATGATAGACACGCACATATCTGTCTATTATCTTAAGAGTAATATTTCCCTGAGTAAGAGAAAGGTTTAGAAATATCACCTGAGTGTATGATCTCCATGGAAATTCAAAACCTTCACAATAATAAGATGTGTAATTATAGGGGCCTGCTCCTTGATTAGTATTCTTATTGTATATAACCTTAGTTTCGGGATAGGGTATGAATAATAAGCAGGTACTCGCGGTACTAAAGAAAATTATGAAAAATAATAACTTTGAATAATTTCGAGGTATGATAATCTAATCTCCCATTTTCAATTTTTTCTGTCAATTTGAAGTCTTTTCATCTTCTCCATTTAAATCTCTGGTATATATAGTAGGAAATCAATATAATTGAAATACCAAGAAATAGGAGCCCATAACTCGAAGCATAACGAAGATAACTTACTCGTACTTCACCAAAAAAAATAATATCATCTTCAGAAACAGCATTGGAATCAACAAAAAATAAAATATACTTACGTCCCTGAAGTTGTGGAGATATTTGGATGTTTATCATAATTCCAGTTATATTTATAACTTCCCAGCAAGGAACGTAAGGATATCCATTACGAAAATATTGATATTCGATGTCCCCAATAATCTGAATAGAAATTTTTCCCTGATCAAGAGATATATTTAGAAAAATATCCTGATTGTATGACCTCCAAGGGAATTCAATGGATTGTGCTTGAAAAGTCTTAAATTTAGAAAGAGTAGTACCATATGGAGGGGCCCCCTGATCAATAGTTTTCATTTCGGGGTATGGTATAAAAAGTAAGCACGCACTGCTTGTACTAAATAAGATCATAAACAAAATGGTTCGTAAAAACTTGGGATGCATGATTTCTTAAATTCTAATGTTTTATTTTCTTATTTTTTAATTTAATTTTATCTTAATCAACCCTAATATCGAACTGGTTGAAAGTATAAAACGTTATTAATATAATCATTATTGGCAATCCGAAAATAGCAATTATACAAATCGCTGTTATATTACTGAAGATAATTATTTCTTGAAAGAACATATATCTAAAAAAATTGAAAACTTTCATTTTATAAGAGTAGTATGAAAGGAGTCCTAATTCTAAAACTTCGAGAAATGGATTCAAAATTAAATATAAAAAAGGCAAAAAGAAAGAAGAGATTACATTCCGAGTTAATGCGGATATCATAAAAGTTAATGATGCAATAAATATGAACTCTAAATACACAAATAAAAAACCTATTAAAAAAATATCAATCGAAACTAAGTAATTGGTGGTAATGAAAATTGCTATAAGAAAAGTTGAAAAATAAATAATCGTTAAGAGGGATATAGCTGACATTAAACTCAAAAGTTTTATGAAGAGAATTTTATTTCTGGACTCTGTAGAATAAAGTATCATGGCTGATTTATTAGAAAATTCCTCCGAAATAATATCAACACTGATAATAATAGGAAGAAATATGAGAAAAAAGCCATAGGATGCTATAAAATCTTCCCAATATAAAATGCGATCTAATAAACTTTGATTAAGCCGTAGATGAATGGGTATGTTTGTAGAAAATATATAGTCGTTCAAGATTTGGAGTATAGGAATCATTAATAATAATAGGCATATTAGGAACTTTAATGAGAGAATCCTATTTTTCAAATAAAAAGAGAACAAATGTTTTTCATAAAATAAGGAAGATTTCATTTTATTCTCTCTTTTCATACAATTATCCTTTTATAATTTTTTTATATAACTTATTTAAAGTCCCACTAATAGGAGTGAACTTGAAATCCTTATAATTCAATAATATTTTATCTACTTTTTCTGGATTGTCGGTTCTGAAAATTATTTTTTCGCGTAAAGCTTTTGATACATCAGAGAATATATCTTTTTCAGTAGATAACAGCTCATTAAGTTCTTTAAGAGTCATACTCTCATTATGATCGATTCGAGTTATTTCATATTCATCAAATCCATAAAACTGAGCAAGATTATATATTTTATCTGAAGCTTTTATTTTACCGTTATCAATAAACGCTATATAATCTGCTATTTGTTCTATTTCAAGAACAATATGGCTTGAAATAATTACTGTGACTCCTTCCTCTCTTTTCATTCGTATTTTTTGAATAAATTCCTCTCTCCCTAAAGGATCGATATTAGATAATGGTTCATCAAGAAAAACTATCTTAGGGTCTCCAGCAAATGCTTGAGCTATTCCTAATCGCTGCTGCATTCCTCTAGAATATGTTTTAATAGTCTTATCCCAATAGCTTCTATCTATACCACTCCACTCTAAATAAGATTCAATTTGATTATCACCCCCCAAAACCTTACTCCTTAAGCCAGAAATTAATTTAAGAAACTTTCTGCCAGTGAGATTTGGATAGAATCCCACATTTTCAGGTAGAAATCCAATCCTTCTCCTCATTTTACCCAAACTCTTTAGCATGTCAGTTCCGAAAATGGATGCTGTCCCATTTGATGGTTTCACTAAACCTAAGAGCATTAACATTATCGTTGTTTTTCCCGCCCCGTTTGGCCCTAAAAACGCAAAACAGGAGTCTTGGATTTCCAAATTTACATTATCTATAACTACTTTATTATAATATTCTTTTGTTAAACCTTGAATTTTAATTATTGGTTCTTTAGTGAGACTCATAAGATTGGATAAATCTTTATTTCGCATTTGCTTTAAAAAAACTTTAATAATAATTGTAGGAGTTAAATATTTATAATTAAATCTAATTATCTGTAAAAAATATTATTTAAAGATAGCTCCTCCTTTTGTATCTCTGATAACCATAAAAAGAAATCAAAATAACCGCAACACCAAGAAAAAAAAATCCATAACTTGAAGCATAGTTAAGATAACTTATTTCTATCTCTATAATAAACCAAGCATCAGCATCAACAAAAATTAAAATATGTCTAAGTCCTTTAGCTGGTGGAGATATTTGAATATTAGTTGTAAAACCCGTAGTATTAATAATTTCCCAGTAAGGGACATAGGGCCGACCTGAAAGAAAATCTTTTCCCGCATTTGTGTCAATTATCTGAAGAGAAATATTTCCTTCAGTAACAGTTACGTTTAGAAAGATTTCCTGAGAGTGTGATCTCCATGGAAATTTAACGGGTGTTATAGTATATGGATTATCGCTAGAAAGACCAACATGGATGATTCCGCTTTCTATAACTTTAGTTTCTGGATAAGGTATAAATAATAGGCAAACACTAGCGGTACTAACCAATATTATAAAAAAGATAATCCATGAAAACTTTCGATGTGTAATTACTTTATCTCTCTTTTTCATTTTTTTTACTGTTCAATTTAATTTTATTTTTATCAATTACCAACAAATTGTTTGAAAATTTTTTTCTTATTCTAAAAAATCCTTTATATTTAAGATGAAAGAGAAGGAGCAAAATGTTTGTTAAAAATAATATAGCCAATAAACTTACTGACATATAGAAATTAATAAAGAAAGTTTGTTGATCATCAACAAATACAGAATTAAGTAAAATTATGAAGTTGATTCCAATCCAAATTGAACCAAATATTCCTAAAGTATACGCTATGCGTATTTGCAAGAAATATAAGAATATAATTGAAAGAATGATCAGAAAAAGCCCTTGCCATCCTCCCATCCATAAATAATGAAGTCCGACTTTAGACAAATCATAAGCATGTGAATACGGTGAATATGGAAATAATGTTGTGATAATGAATCCAATTGTACAAATAAGATAAAATACATTTACCCATTTTAATGAATTAACTTCTGGTTTATTCCAATTTAATTTTATTAAATCTTTTTTCGGAGATCCATATTTACGGAATAAAAAAATTAATTGGGCAACATTTACATAAAAAATAAATATCCAAAACAAAATACTCATTAAATACGCGGCTGATAATAAATCTGGTGATACTAATTCGGCTGATAAAAATATCACAATTAGGTTAATGCCTATAATGAAATTTCCTATTAATCCAATTATTACAGATTTCTGAATTTGAAAGATATAAAGGTAGATATAACTAATCACTAACAAAGCAACCCCTATCCACCCTCCTCCTAGAATAAAAAAATAAACTCCAGTTCCGTAAAAAAATGCTCCGTGTGAATAACCAAACTCAAAAGGAAGAGAAATTAAGATATAAAATACAATTAAAGAAAATAAATATAATCCTTTTAATTCTGATAAATGATCTATCTCGTATTCATTAAGTGTCTTGTAGAGGCTACTCTGTGGTAATATGATTCTCGATTTAAATAGAAATATGCTTACAATACAAAAACATAACCATGGAAAATAGGCGAAATAAAATCCAATACCCAGATACTCAGATGGGTATTGTGACGTAATCGAGGCTAAATCCGTTATTAATATTACTCCCGCTATTGAGCATCCAATAACACTAATTAACATGGCACTCAAATAATTTTCATAATAAATAGAAACAACAGAAAATGAAATTAGAATCGTTACTAAAATTAAATAGAATGAAATCAAACTAAACCCTATTTTATAAGTTCCAAAATACGCATGAATTTTATAAGGCAAAAACCCAGAAAAAATGAAAAAGAATAAGCCAATTATCTCTATCAAAACAATCCTATTTTTCTTTTTAAGGAATAATCTTTTCAGAAAATGATCTGCCATATTTTAGATAAACTTAAATTATTAATGCAGAATAATAAATTAGTTACCTATTTAAAACCATCAATCAACAAAGTGAATAGTGTATCAATAAATTTATAACATTAAGTCGGATATTTATAATTAAAACCAATTATTCATTTAATCC
>Ga0209976_10001590_pt1 | contig 13391 bp, 13 predicted proteins | sample SumtaG_FD_182806 | JGI IMG/M metagenome (GOLD analysis project Ga0209976, IMG submission 182806) | Deep subsurface microbial communities from Indian Ocean to uncover new lineages of life (NeLLi) - Sumatra_00157 metaG (SPAdes) (version 2) | ecosystem: Environmental > Aquatic > Marine > Oceanic >...
GGCGCACATCGGGCTCGGCCAGTCGGCCATGAGCCATAATCTCAGACGGCTCAGGGCGCTGTTCGGCGATGAGCTCTTGACCCGCGGCGCCGACGGCATGCGGCCAACGCCACGGGCGCTTGAGCTTGCCGGTCCGGTGCGGGTGACGCTAAGCCAGATTCAGGCGGCGGTTCTTCAGCGCGAAGGCTTTGACCCTGAGACCGCCGGGAGGACCTTCCGCATCGGTCTTGCCGATTCCATCGAAGTCGCCATCGTCCCGGACCTTCTGGCGCGGCTTCGTCACGAAGCGCCGGGAGTCAGTTTGCGTCTGCGCTCGATCAACCGGGTCACGATTCTGGACGAACTCGACACTGGCGGGCTCGACCTCGGCATCGGTGTGTTCGATCAAGGGCAAATTCAACACAAGCGCCGCCCGCTCTATACCGACAGCTTCCTCTGCCTGTTCAATGCGGCGCTGCTCAAGTTCCCGCAGCCGATCTCGCTCGACGACTATTTGAGCGTGCCGCATGTGTTGACCAGCCTCAGCGAGGACGCCCATGGCGCCGTCGACGAGGCGCTTGCCAAACTCAAGCTGAAGCGAACCATCGCCTTGACCACGCCCGGCTTCCTCGCCGTTCCCTTCGTGGTGAGCCGGGCGCCGCTGATCACCACTATGCCGCTGCGGCTCGCGCGCTACTTCGCCGAAGCCTTCGGACTTGCGACCAGCCCCCCACCCATCAAGCTGCCGAGTTTCGCCATCTCGCTTCTTTGGCATGCAAGCTTCGATCACGATCCAGGCCATGTCTGGCTTCGCCAGACCGTATCCCGGGTGGCCGCGGAGGTCGCTTCGGGGCGGTGAGCAGACCTCGCCCGGGTGTGGACAACTTGCCTTTTGGAGACCCTTTTCGACCGGTTGGCTTCATGATCAGCGCCCTAATCGAATCACCGGGTGAAAGTCCCGGCGCAAGTTGAAGATCGATCGAAGGGAGGGTGTCCCATGGCTGCAAGCACAGCATCGGGAAGGAGAAGCGCGGCGTCGGAAAAGGCACGCCGCGATGAGCTGAGCCATATCTTGGCTGACAGTTGGTGGGCGGTCGGCATACGCGGAGTCGCGGCCTTTCTGTTCGGCCTGATCTGCTTGATTAACCCGGGATTGGCGCTCACAGTCTTTGTCTACGTGTTCGCGGCCTATATGCTCGTCGATGGCGTGTTCGCTCTCTGCGCCGGCATCAAGGCCGCCCGGAACGGCGAGCGCTGGTACCTGCTCATCCTCCAAGGCCTTGTCAGTATCGCGGCCGCCGTGGTTGCCGTCTCCTGGCCGGTGATCACGCTCATAGCGATGACCTGGATCGTCGCCATCTGGGCGGTCGTCTCAGGCGCGCTGATGCTCGGTGCAGCCTTCACGCTGAACCTCGAGCACGGCCGCTGGTGGCTTGCACTGGGCGGCATCGCCTCGCTCATTTTCGGCATCCTTCTGGTCCTCCAGCCGCTGGTTGGGGCGGTGGTGCTGATTTTGTGGCTCGGCGCCTTTGGGCTCGTGTTCGGCATTTTCCTTCTGATCCTCGCCTTCCAGCTCCATGGGCAAAAAGAAGGGAAGGAGCGGAAGGCACCGGCGGCAAAGAGGGCCTAAGGTCTTTACCTTCAGGACGTTATGATCGGGCGCGGCGCAGCCAAGTGCCGCGCCCCTTCTCTTGAGTTTCGCGCAAATGCAGGTGTCAGCCCTTCCCACGGTCAAACTGCCAAGCGGCGAGAGCGCGCCCCAACTCGGCCTGGGAACTTGGCGCATGGGCGAAAGCGGCCGTAAGCGGAAGGACGAAGTCGCGGCGCTTAAGCTCGGCCTCGATCTTGGGCTGACGCTGATCGATACCGCCGAGATGTACGGCAATGGCGGCGCCGAGGAGGTCGTGGCCGAGGCGGTGCGCGGGCGGCGCGACGAATGCTTTATCGTGAGCAAGGTTCTGCCGGAGAATTCGACCAAGGCCGGAACCATCGCCGCATGCGAGCGCAGCCTGAAGCGCCTCAACACCGATCGCATCGACCTTTACCTCCTTCATTGGCGCGGGAGTCCCAAGCTGGAAGAGACATTGGCGGGCTTCGAGGCGCTCGCCGCTTCGGGCGCGATCCGCTTCTTTGGCGTCAGCAATTTCGACGTCGAGGACAAGGAGGAGCTGTTCCGGCTTCCCGGTGGCGCGTCATGCGCCAGCAATCAGGTGCTTTACAATTTGCGCCGCCGCGGAATCGAGGCATCGCTTCTGCCCTGGTGCCGGGAGCGCGCGATCCCGATCATGGCCTATTCGCCGTTCGAGCAGGGGAGGATCCTGCGCAACCGCGTGTTGACCGCCGTCGCCATCCGCCATCGCGCCACACCGGCACAGATCGCATTGGCCTGGGTTCTCCGCCAGTCCGACATGATGGTGATCCCCAAAGCGGCGACGGAGGCGCATATGCGCGAGAATCGGGCGGCACTCGACATCGCGCTGACCGAAGAGGATCTCGCCGAGCTTGACGAGGCTTTTCCGCCGCCGAAGGGTCCGCGCCCGCTCGAATTGCTCTAGGCGTCCGGTGATGCCGGCGCTGAAGCGCGCCTCGGCCTTTCGGTGACCTAGGCCACTGACGGGCGATCCGTTTCCCCGCTACCATGGGCGCATGGACGGTCTCATCGGTCAGAGCGACGGGCTCACCCGGCTTGCGGTCTTCGCCGGCGTTTTTCTGGCGATGGCGCTGATTGAGCTGCTATGGCCTAAGCGCAAGGTCATCGTCTCGAAGCGGAAGCGCTGGCTCACCAATATCGGCATCAGCGTGACCGGCACGCTCCTTCTGAGACTCATGGCGGCCCTCGCCGTGCCGGTTACCGCCATCGCCGCCGCCTTTTATGCCGAGGCTCATCAGATCGGATTGCTCAACCAGGCCGCGTGGCCCGCTTGGGTCAAGCTCGTCATCGCGCTCGTCGTGCTCGACCTTGCGATCTGGGCGCAGCATTGGGTATCGCACAAGGTCCAGCTGCTCTGGCGGCTGCACCAGGTGCACCACGCCGATCGCGATATTGACGTCACCACGGCGGTCCGCTTCCACCCCATCGAGATCGGTCTGTCGATGCTGTGGAAAATCGTGGTGGTGGTGCCGCTCGGCGCTTCCCCGTTCGCCGTGTTCCTGTTCGAGGTGATCCTCAACGCCTGCGCCATGTTCAATCACGCCAATATCGCGCTGCCGCAATGGCTCGACCGGATTTTGCGGCTCCTTATCGTGACGCCGGATATGCATCGTGTGCATCATTCGGTGCTGCGCCGCGAGCACGATTCCAATTACGGATTCAATCTCTCAATCTGGGACCGGCTGTTCCGCACCTACACGGCGCAACCGGAGGCCGGGCATCAAGGCATGACGGTGGGGCTTAACCCCTATCAGAGCGAGGCGCCGGCGCGGTTTGGCTGGTCGCTGTGGCTGCCCTTCGGGCGGCAGACGCGAGGGGATGGCCGCGGGCCCGAACTATAAGACCCCGCGTCGGCACGCCCGCTAAAAGAAGCTCATCGGGAAATAGCGCAGGAACAGCTCCTCGTAGCGTCCGCTCGCATGCACCTGCTCCAGCGCGTAGCTGAGGATCTGAGCGAGATCGCGGTTTCCCTTCTTCACCGCGATGCCGACGCCCTCGCCAAAGAATTTGGCATCGACATAAGGGCCGCCACGGAACTCGCAGCAGCCTTCGCTGGTCACCCCGTTCAGCCAGAAGGTCATGCCGATACCGTCGCCGAACACGAAATCGATAGCGCCCTCTTTCAGCGCCCGCTCTGCGCCTTCGGTCGTCTCGAAGGTGGCGAGCGCGATCTTTGGGAAGAACTGCCTAAGATAGGCCTCATGTCCGGTGTTCTTTGCCACGCCGATCTTCTTGCTTGCGAGTGTCTCGGGCCTGATGTCTCTGAGCTCGTTCGACTTCTGAGCGATGAAGCGGGCGGGGGTGGCGTAGTAGCGGGAGGTAAAGTCGGCCTTTCCAACCGATTCGGCGCTGATGCGGATCGAGGCGATGGCCGCGTCGGCCTCGTCGAGGTCGAGACTTGAGTAGATTTCGTCCCAATCGACGTCCTTCACTTCGCACTGAACTTCCAAGACCTCGCAGATCGACCGGGCGAGGTCGACATTGAAGCCGGTCAGCGCGCCGACCTCGTCGATATAATGGAAGGGCGGGTAGTCGCTGTCGGTCACGAAGCGGAGCTTGGTCAGTCCCTGCATGTCGGGCTTGGGACGAAGTGCGCCGCCTTGCCAGGCGTCGGGCACGATGCTGCTTCGCGCTTGCGCTAAAGCCGGGCCCGGCTGGTGCGCAAGTGAAGCGAGCAGGCACGCGGCAAGCCAAGCCGCACAAGAGCGCCTTGGGCTGGGGAGGGAATGGCCGTCTTCGATCACGCTTCTGTCATAGCGCGGCGGGACGGGCGCTGCCAAGGCCGGGCCGGTCCGGTGCCGGGCTTGAGGTCACAGCACCAGATTGCGCGCCCTGATGCCCCGTTCGATCGCCGCGGTGGTGAGCGTGTCGAGATCGAGGCTGTCGCGCAGCATCTCCAGGAAACGGGTCTCCTCGGGCCGCACGTCGAGGTCGGCGGCGGCCACTTCAAGCGCCACCGCATAAGCCGTCTCGCGCAGCTTCTTCGGCACGTTGGCGCGGATCAGCAGCAGCACATGATCGAGGCTGCCATCGGCTCCGAGAACTTCACCACAGTCCTCGGCCGTCTTGGTCAGCGTGTCCTTGTCAAAATCGTGGAACACCGGCATTTGGGAGACGATTTCGCCGATTCGGGCGAGTTCGGCGTCGGTCATGGAACGATCAACCGCCGACATAGTGACCATGACATAGATGAGCGCGGCATGATGGTTTAGCGGCTCAGTCATGGCGCTTAGCGTCCTTCTCCCGTTTCGCCAGCCGAAGCGGCGCGACCCTAGGCAATTGCGTGCAACCCGGCAAGCCCCCGCTGCCAGATGGGACTAGCGCGCAGGCGGCGGAAGCTCGACCTTTTTGCCGCGCATGGAGAGAGTGATCCTGTGGGATGCGTCCGTCGACAGCGCGTCCGGCTTTTGCGCGTCGGCTGTCATCGGCAGGAAGCCAAGCTCTCCCTCCAGCTCCAAGGTCTCTGAAGTTGGGACATAGCGGCCGGACAAATCCATACGCGCGATCTGCCCTTTCTCGCCGTGCGGTCCGGGATAGGTGAAATCAAGCAGGGTTGCGGTCATGCGAACGGTGCCGTCATCGGCCACTCCGTCGCAGCGCCAGGTTCCAGCACTGTCACCGAACGCGCGACGATCCAATCTCGCCCCCGATTCATCGGAATCGAACCGCAACGCATGACCGCCATTCGTCAGCGCAAGCACGCTGCGGCTCGTCGCTTTCTTTCCATGGTCGGTGAGATCGTTTGTCGTGAGGAACGTTCCGACAGCCTGGCTGCATGACCCACTGATCTCTTGTGAAAGGGCTGTATTCAATGAGGTGAATGCCATCACCGCGGCAGCCGTCCAAAACCGCCCGCTTAGCGGGATAAACGCGTCCCGGCTGTGAATCATTCCCTTCAAGCAGCCAATCAACCCCAAGGCCAAGCCTCCTCTCTCACCATCCGGAGACGAGACTACAGCATCGCCAAAATAGTAGAAACCTCTTTGCCAAGCGCCTCGCTCAAGCGCTAAAGGAGAGACTCCCGGCAAACCGACAAGCGTCTCTACAGCCCATCGTCTCTACAGCCCATCGTCTCTACAGCCCATGTCCCGCTCCGCCACAACCGAAGCTAGCCTTGCGCCGCAAGCGGCCCAGGAAAGCAAGGCTTGGCCGTTCGAGGAGGCGCGCAAAGTCTTGGGCCGGCTCGAACGCGGGGCCGGGCGGGCCGGCCCCGTTATCTTCGAGACCGGCTACGGGCCGTCGGGCCTGCCGCATATCGGCACGTTCGGCGAGGTCGCCCGCACCACTATGGTGCGCCATGCTCTTCATGTGCTCACCGCGGACAAGGTGCCAACCCGCCTGATCTGCTTCTCCGACGATATGGACGGTCTTAGGAAGGTGCCCGACAACATCCCCAATAAGGAGATGGTGGCAAAGTATCTCGGCAAACCGTTGACGCAAGTGCCGGACCCGTTCGGCAAGCATGAGAGCTTCGGCCATCACAACAATGCCCGGCTCAAAGCCTTTCTCGACCGATTCGGTTTCGACTACGAGTTTTTCTCGGCCACGGAGTGCTATGCGAGCGGGCGCTTCGATAAGACCTTGCTCAAGGTGCTTGAGCATTACGACGCGATCAGAGACGTCATCCTGCCGACGCTCGGCCCCGAGCGCCGCGCCACCTATAGCCCGTTCCTGCCGGTCTCGCCTACGACCGGTGAGGTGCTGCAAGTGCCGATCGTCGATCGCGACGTTGCCGCCGGCGCTGTTCTTTTCACCGATCCCGCCACCGGTAAGCTCACGCAAGTTCCTGTGACCGGTGGCAGGTGCAAGCTGCAATGGAAGGCCGATTGGGCCATGCGCTGGGCCTCGCTCGGCGTCGATTACGAGATGGCGGGGAAGGATCTGATCGACTCGGTCCGGCTCTCGAGCCGGATCTGCCGCATCCTCGGCGCCGAGCCTCCCGAGAGCTTCATCTATGAGCTGTTCCTCGACGAGAAGGGCGAGAAGATTTCCAAATCGCGCGGCAACGGGCTCACCATCGAGGAGTGGCTGACATATGCCAACCCGGAAAGCCTCTCTCTTTATATGTATCAAAGCCCGCGCAAGGCGAAGCGCCTCTATTTCGACGTGATCCCGCGCGCGGTCGATGAATATGTCGGCCATCTCGCCGCCTACAACAAAGAGGAACCGGCGGTGAAGCTGATGAATCCAGTCTGGCATATCCATCAGGGCACCCCGCCCAAGGCCGAGCTTCCCATCAGCTTCGCCCTGCTCCTCAATCTCGCTTCAGCCTCCAACTCCGAGGACCGCGAGGTGCTGTGGGGCTTCATCCGGCGCTATGCGCCGCAAGCGGCGCCGGAAGAGCATCCTCTGCTGGATCAGCTCGTGACCTACGCCATCGGCTACTTCCACGATTTCGTGAAACCTGCGAAGCGTTACCGCCCGCCGACCGATAAGGAACGCGCAGCACTTGCCGATCTCGATTCACGTCTTGCCACGATGAAGCAAGGCCTCCTCGCCGAGGAGATTCAGGCCGAAGTTTATGCGGTCGGCAAAGAGCACGGGTTCGAGCCGCTGCGCGGCTGGTTTGCGGCGCTCTACGAGGTGCTGCTCGGCCAGACGCAAGGCCCGCGCTTCGGCTCTTTTGTCGAACTCTACGGGATCAAAGAAACGCGCGGCCTCATCGCCAAGGCGCTTAAGGGCGAGCTTCCCAGCGCTTAAGGAGGCGGCTGCGGCAAGGATTATCCACCGCATGCGCGCGCCTTTCTTGTTGGGACCGCGAGAGGCAGCTACTGTCCCGTTCCGGAAAACATGGCCGATCCCCTCTACAAGATTCTAACCGAGGCCGCCTTCGAGGAGGCTGGGCGAACGGGGCAATTCGCGGGCTCAGCCGACGATATCCGCGACGGATTCATTCATCTATCTGCCGCCCATCAGCTCGAAGGCACTTTGGCCAAGCATTTCGCAGGCCAAGACGGTCTCGTGCTTGTTGCCGTCGATGCCGCCCGTCTTGGGCCGCACCTCAAATGGGAGGCGTCGCGCAGGCGTGCGCTGTTCCCCCATCTTTACGCGGCGCTGGATCTTTCCGCCGTGCTCTGGTCCGAGCGGCTTGCAATCGGCGAAGACGGCATCCACCGCCTTCCCGAAGGAGTTGCGGCGTGAACGCGCTATTTGGACTTGGCCAGGCGCTCCTGCTCGCGCTCGACCCAGAACGGGCGCACGATCTTACCGTCAAGAGTCTCGAGTTTGGAGTCTATCCGCGTGCGACCGAGCCCGACGACAAGCGCCTTGGCCAGCGCCTGTTTGGTCTCGATTTCCCCAATCCGGTTGGCATGGCGGCAGGCTTCGATAAGGACGCTCGCGTCGCGCGCGAATTGCTTGGTATGGGATTCGGTTTCATCGAAGTGGGCACGCTGACGCCGCGGGCGCAAAGCGGAAATCCGAGCCCCCGCATCTTCCGGTCGGTCAAGGACCGCGCCATCATCAACCGGCTCGGTTTCAACAACGAGGGGCAGGAGGCGGCGCTTCCCCGGCTGAAAAGCCGCGCCTGCGGCATCGTCGGTGTCAATCTCGGCGCAGGGCGCGACAGTTCCGATCGCATCGGCGACTACGCCGCAGGGATCGCGCGCATGGCGGATGTCGCGAGCTATGTCACGATCAACATTTCATCGCCGAACACGCCGGGCTTGCGCGACCTCCAGGCGCCGGAGGCGCTCGCTGCGCTGCTTCGGCGCGTGCAGCAGGCGCGCGCGGCCACGCTCCGGAAACCTCCGCTTTTGGTGAAACTTGCCCCGGATCTCGCCGATGATGACGTGCCGGAGATCGTGCGCGTGATCGTGTCCCATGGCGCCGACGGGATCATCGTGTCGAACAGCACGCTGTCGCGAACCGGGCTGCGCGATGCCGCCTTCGCCAAGGAGGAGGGCGGCGTGTCGGGGCGTCCGCTCTTCGCCCGCTCAACCCGGATGCTCGCCTTAGTCTACCGCCTGACGGAAGGGAAACTGCCTCTGATCGGTGTCGGCGGCATCGATTCGGGCGAGAGCGCACTCGCCAAGATCGAGGCCGGAGCCTCGCTCATCCAGCTCTATACCGGGCTCGTCTTCGAAGGGCCCTCGCTCATTGGCCGCATCAAACAGGCTCTGCTGGCGGCGATGGCGAAGGAAGGCTACGCTGAGCTGACGCCGCTTATCGGCCGCCGGGCCAAGGAATGGTCGGAACGGGCGCTTGCATCATGACCGTCACGATCTATCACAATCCGCGCTGCTCGAAATCGCGCGCCACGCTTGCGCTCCTCGAAGAACGCGGGGCGAAGCCGAAGGTCGTCGAGTATCTAAAAGCCCCGCCTTCGGCCGCCGAGCTTAAAGCGATCTTACGCAAGCTCGGACTGAAGCCTCACGATCTCTTGCGGACCGGCGAGCCTCGCTATGCCGAACTTGGGCTCAAGACCCGCAAGCTCGGCGACGAGCAGTTGATCGCGCTGATGGTTGCAAACCCCAGCCTCATCGAACGGCCGATTGTGGTCGCCGGCGGCAAGGCCGCGATCGGCAGGCCTCCCGAAAACGTGCTCACGATCCTCTCAAGCCGCTAAGCGTCGCTGTTGCGCGAGGCCGGGTCCGGCAGATCGCTGCCAGTGCGCCCGGCAAATTTGACCAGCCGCACAATGAGCCAAATGGGGAAGACGATCACCGCGCCGAGCAGGAAATAGCGGAAGGCCTTCTCGATCGCCTCGAAGCCCAAATTATAGATGCGCTCGACAAGCCGCTTGATGCTCTCGATGATCTCGTATGGGCTGAACCCGAGCGCCGCAAGCACCACGCCCACGATTAGGGAGAGGATCACCAATCTGACCAGAACGAGCGCCGGATTGCCGCCAAAAAACCGTTCCATCTGCCGCTTTCCTTCCGCTTGCAAGGGCGCGCCCGGGGGCACAAGGAGACTTGAGCGAGCTTCGAATCGAATTACGCCAGAATTGGTGCGAAGGGGAGCGAAGGTCAAGACGGGAGCGAATGAGCACACGCCAAAGCCGGATCGCCAAGGCCCCGCCTCAAATGCTGCCTGAGCCTTTTGCCTCCTGGTTCGAATCGCGAGGCTGGCGCCCTCATGCCCATCAGCTTGATCTACTCGAACAGGCAGGCTTGGGCCGTGACACGCTGCTGATCGCCCCTACCGGCGGCGGCAAGACGCTTGCCGGCTTCCTGCCGAGCCTCACAGATCTCGCCCGCCGCCCGGTGAAGAGAGAGCCGGAAACGGCGATCCACACCCTCTATGTCTCGCCGCTCAAGGCACTCGCCGTCGATATCGCGCGAAACCTCACGAGCCCCGTGGCCGAGATGGCTCTGCCGGTCAGGCTCGAAACCCGCACGGGCGATACGCCGCCAGCCCGCCGCGCCCGCCAGCGCGTGCTCCCGCCGGACATCTTGCTCACTACGCCCGAGCAGGTCGCGCTGATGCTCTCCCACAAAAGTGCGGCGGCGTTGTTCGGCGGATTGAAATTCGTCATCCTCGACGAATTGCACGCGCTCACGACGAGCAAGCGCGGCGATCTCTTGGCGCTCGACCTGGCGCGGCTCAGGACGCTCGCGCCCGAACTCACCGCAATCGGCCTTTCGGCCACGGTGGCGCGGCCGCACGAGCTTGCCGCCTTTCTCGTGCCGCATCGGGGAGCGAGCGAGACGCGGCTTGCCGGGATCGTCACGGCGGGCGAGGGGGCACGCGCCGATATCTCCATTCTGAAATCGGAGGCCGAGTTGCCTTGGGCCGGGCACTCGGCGCGCTACGCGCTGCCTGAGATCTATAGAGCGATCAATGCCCACCGCATGTCGCTCGTCTTCGTCAATACGCGCTCGCAGGCCGAAATGCTGTTCCACGAGCTATGGCGCTACAACGACGAGAATCTGCCGATCGCGCTCCATCACGGCTCGCTCGATGTCGGCCAGCGGCGGAAAGTCGAGGCGGCCATGGTGCAAGGCAGGCTCCGCGCCGTGGTCTGCACCTCGACACTCGATCTTGGCATCGACTGGGGCGAGGTCGATCTGGTCATTAATGTCGGCGCGCCCAAGGGGGCGAGCCGGCTTGCACAGCGCATCGGCAGGGCCAATCACCGGCTCGACGAGCCGAGCAAGGCGCTGCTCGTGCCCGCCAACCGCTTCGAGGTGATCGAATGCCAGGCGGCGCTCGATGCGGCGGTGGAAGGCGCGCAGGATACGCCCGCCTCGCGGCCAGGCGCGCTCGACGTGCTCGCCCAGCACGTGCTCGGCATGGCCTGCGCCGGCCCGTTCGACGCCGATTGTCTCTATCGTGAGGTGACGAGTGCTGCGCCCTATCAAGGGCTGCTACGCGAGGGCTTCGATGAGGTCGTCCAGTTTGTGGCCACCGGGGGCTATGCGCTCGCCAATTACGACCGCTATGCCAAACTGAAGAAGACGAAAGACGGGCTCTATCGCCTCGCCCATCCGCGTATCGCGCAAAACTATCGGCTCAATGTCGGGACCATTGTCGAGGCACCGATGCTGCGCGTGCGGCTGGCGCGGGCAAAGGGCGGGGCGCTCAAGCCGTCGAGCATGCTCGCGCCCGGCCGCGTGCTCGGAGAGGTTGAAGAATATTTCATCGAGCAGCTTATCCCGGGCGACAGCTTTGTGTTCGCGGGCGAGGTGTTGCGCTTCGAGGCCTTGCGCGAGAACGACGCCATCGTCACCCGCGCCCACGCCACCGAGCCGAAAGTGCCCTCCTATGAAGGCGGAAAGTTCCCGCTCTCAACCTATCTCGCGGAGCGGGTGCGGGCGCTTCTGGCCGACGGCCGTGACTGGCCGCGCCTGCCCGGCCAGGTCTCCGATTGGCTCCGCTTGCAGGCGGAGTTCTCTGCCGTGCCCGGTCCCGACGAGATCCTGGTCGAGACGTTTCCGCGCGGGAATCGCCACTATCTCGTCTGCTATCCGTTCGAGGGCAGGCTCGCGCATCAGAGCCTCGGCATGCTGCTCACAAGGCGGCTGGAACGGGTTCGCGCCGCGCCGCTTGGCTTCGTCGCCAACGAATATGCGCTCGCCGTCTCGGGGCTCAACGACATGGGAGAAATGGTCGAGAGCGGGCGGCTCGAACTTGGGCAACTTTTCGACGAAGACATGCTGGGCGACGATCTCGACGCGTGGCTTGCCGAATCCAGTCTGATCAAGCGCTCCTTCAGAGTCTGCGCCATCGTCTCAGGCCTGATCGAGCGCCGCCATCCCGGACAGGAAAAGACCGGGCGGCAGATGACGGTATCGTCGGACCTGATCTACGATGTGCTGCGCCAGCATGAGCCCGGCCACGTTCTGCTCAAGGCGGCCTTCGCCGATGCCGCCACCGGCCTGATCGATGTCTTCCGCCTTGGCGATTTCTTGCGGCGGATCACGGGACGAATCAGGCATATTGGACTCCCGCACGTTTCGCCGCTTGCCGTGCCGGTGATGCTTGAGATCGGACGCGAGAGTATTCCCGGCGAAGCGAGCGAGGTCTTGTTGCGGGAGACGGTCGAGGAACTTGTCGCTGAAGCCTTAAGCGGACATGCTGCGCGCCAAACATGACCTCATGCCGGAGACGGCGCCGACGCTCCGCTCGCATCTCACCGTCGCCGGTCATGCGATGAGGCCGCTTCCCGCGGGCGCGCTCTATTGGGAAGACGAGAGCACGCTTCTGGTGGCGGACCTTCATCTTGAGAAGGGCGCCGCCTTCGCCGCGCTCGGCATGTTGCTTCCGCCTTACGATACGCGCGCGACGCTCGACCGTTTGACCAAGGTCATCGACAAAGTTCAGCCCTCCCGCGTGGTGGCGCTGGGCGACAGCTTTCATCGCAGCGACTCTGCCGCGCATCTTGCGGCCGAAGATCTCGAAACGCTCCTTGCACTGCAGCGGGGCCGCGAATGGTACTGGATCTGCGGAAATCACGATCCGCATCTTCCTCGGAGCATCGGCGGCACGGTCTGTGCCACGCTCACGATTCTTAAGGTGACGCTCCGTCACGAACCCTCAGCTACGCCTTCGGTCCGGGAGATCGCGGGTCATCTCCACCCGGTGGCGCGAATCGCAAGACGGGGCGCGGTGATCCGCCGCCGCTGCTTCGCCACTGACGGCAGCCGCCTGATCATGCCCGCCTTCGGCGCCTATGCCGGAGGGCTCAATGTGCGTGACGTTGCTTTCGCGCCTCTGTTCTTGCGCCATCAGCTCGAGGCCTGGATGATTGGCCGCGCCAATGTCTATCCCGTTCTCGGCAGCCTGCTGCTGCCGGATTAAGCCTATTCGCGGCGGAAGACGTACCAGCCGGCAAGACCGGCAAGCACCGCGATCACGACCGCGAGCACCCCGTAGAGAAGGGGGTGGGCAAAGGCGAGCCGGTAGACGAGACCCTCGAAACCGACCTTGGTCACTTCCAGCGTACTCTGATTCTCACTGACGACCTCGCCGTCGCGGAACAGGTAGATATCGCTGGTGTAACGGCCGATAGGGACGTTCACAGGCAACGCGACGGTTGCCCTGAACAGGCTCCTTCCGATGAAGGAGACGGCGCCGTCATGCTCCTGGAACAGCTGCTCCTTCTCCTTCAAGCGGATCAGGGAGGAGCGAAACGTCTCCTCGCCGGGACTGCCGGTGGCGGGACGGCCGAAATCGAGATTAGTGAAACCGATTCTAAGCGTCTTGAGGGTTTCGTCCGAGGCGATCGCCCGAAACGGGCGCGTCGATAGCACGGCGTAGAAGCCGGGAACGGAAGGGTAGATCTTGCCGGGCCCGTTGACCCAGATGCCCGCCACCC